>ENA-UOXR01000289-UOXR01000289.1-bioreactor-metagenome-genome-assembly--contig:-NODE-289-length-63520-cov-5.814685_pt1 | contig 63520 bp, 47 predicted proteins | sample MGYA00238164_ERZ764825 | MGnify/ENA primary metagenome ERZ764825 (study PRJEB28920, sample SAMN05720171) | bioreactor metagenome | isolation source: Anaerobic biogas reactor | place: USA:Washington... | reverse complement strand
GGCGACGACTAGATTTGAACTAGTGACCAAGGGCTTATGAGTCCCCTGCTCTACCACTGAGCTACGTCGCCAAATAAAAGAGTAGCGGGGCCAGGATTCGAACCTGGGACCTTTGGGTTATGAGCCCAACGAGCTGCCACTGCTCCACCCCGCATCAACAGACTCCAGTATAGTCGTTTTCAGCGGTCCGTCAAATCGCGATTCGGACGGCGGGCGTGATTGTGCATTTGCGCGCTGTGCTGACACCCGCTATAGTGCTCTGCTGGAATGTGAGCATCCTAACTATTGGGAGTGGCATGAGGCCCAACGATGAACTGGCCCAGACCATCGTCAATCGCCTGCTAACGCTGATCCGCTACCAGCATCGTTTTAGCCACAAGATGCGCTCGCTGTACGGTATCGGCGGACGCCAGCTCAGCGTGCTGCGCTTTCTCGAGAGCGATGGCCCGCAGAGCGTAGGCGCGATCTCGCGGCACCTTTGGGTGCGCGATGCCACCACTTCGCCTCTGCTCGAGCGCATGGAGTCTGACGGCTACATCGTGCGGCGACGCAGTCTGGTTGACAACCGGCGCCTCATCATCGAAGCTACAGACAAGGGCAGGGCGATCTGTCAGGATGCTCCACTCGGGCTCGTCGCCCGTCTACGTCAGGTGCTGCCCCAGCGAGACGAGCAGGAGTTGGCTGATTTGCTGTGCGCGCTCGACCGCCTGGTCGAACTCGCCGACATCGACCCCGACATCGCAGAGTGAGGTTCTAGATGCAGACGATATTACGCGTACTCGCCTACGTCAAAAGGTACTGGGTTGCCGAGGCCTTCGCCTATCTATGCATGCTGGGCATTGCGGCGAGCCGGCTGATCAGCCCCAAGATCATCGAGCGCATCGTTGACCTGGGCATCGAGCAAGGCCAGGCTGACATGCTGCTGAACCTCGTGCTGTTGTTGCTCGGTCTGACGCTGGTGACAGGCCTGTTTCGATTTGGTGAGGGCTTTCTCACAGAGAGCGTCTCGCAGGATGTGTCTTACGACATGCGCAACGAGGCCTATGCCAAATTGCAGTCGCTCTCGTTCAGCTACCACGACCGTGCTCAAACGGGGCAACTGCTGGCACGTATCACCAGCGATATCGAACGCTTGCGCATGCTCACTGGCCGCGGCCTGTTGCGGTTGCTAGATAGCCTGGTGCTGCTGGTGGGCACTACGGTTCTGCTGTTGCGAATGAATCTGTCGCTCGCGCTGGTTTCGCTGGCCGTCATGCCGGTCATCTTTCTCATCATGCGCAAGTACCGCTCGACACAGCATCCTCGCTTTCGAGACCGCCAGAATAAAATGGCCGTGCTGGCATCGCGCCTTGAGCAGAACTTGTACGGTATGGACGTGGTGCGAGGGTTCGCTCAGGAGCAGAAAGAGATCGAGCGGTTTGGGAAGGTAAACAAAGCCGTATACGATGTCTCGCAGGCCATTGTACGGCTCGGCTCTACCGTCAACCCCCTGGTGGTGTTGCTGGCGAGCGCCGGCAGTGTGTTGGTGCTTTGGCTGGGCGGTCGCCTGGTCATCAACGGCTCGCTGACGCTGGGGCAGCTCGTCGCCTTTAACACCTATGTGTTACAGCTCGTCGGCCCCATGCGGCGTTTAGGGTTCCTGGTCACCGGCATCACCGAGGCGCAGGCCTCGGGTGAGCGCGTGTTTGAAATCCTTGATGCCCGCTCCGAGGTGGAGGATCGCCCCGACGCCAGGCCTCTCGGGCACATCGAGGGGCGGGTGGCCTTTGAAGACGTCAGCTTTGGCTACCTTGCTGATCGTCCAGTGCTCGAGAGTGTTTCTTTCGTGGCCGAGCCCGGACAGATCATCGCTCTGCTGGGCCCCACCGGGTCGGGCAAGACGACCATCACCAACCTCATCCCGCGCTTTTACGATGTGACGCAGGGTGCCATCACCGTCGATGGCACCGATATCCGCGATGTCACCCTCGAGTCATTGCGCAGCCAGATCGGCATCGTCATGCAAGAGACGCTGCTCTTTGGAAACACCGTGCGCGAGAACATCGCCTTTGGGCGGCCCGATGCTACCCAAGAAGAGATTGAGCGTGTTGCCAGGGCTGCCGCGGCGCACGAATTCATCATCGGCTTCCCCAACGGCTACGACACCGAGGTGGGTGAGCGCGGCGTGACGCTATCTGGCGGGCAGAGGCAACGCATTGCCATCGCCCGGGCTTTGCTGCTCGATCCACGCATCCTCATCCTCGACGACGCCACCTCAAGCGTAGATACCGATACCGAGCTCAAGATCCAGGCGGCACTAGACACACTCGTGGCTGGGCGCACCACCTTTGTGATCGCGCAGCGCGTGTCTACCGTACGCAACGCCGACCTGATTCTCGTGATCAACCGGGGGCAACTCGTTGCTACCGGCACCCATCGACAGCTGATCAGAGAGTCGGGCATCTACGCCGAGATCTACCACCGCCAGTTGCGGCAAGACCTCTCAGAGACGGAGGTGGCATAATGGCGTTTAGCTTTACCCCTGGTGGCGGGCGTGGCGCGCATCTGCACGTCAGCGACTTTGAGGATGTGACCGGCAAGGCCTTTGATCGCAAGATCACGATGCAGCTCCTGGCCTACCTCAAGCCCTATCGGCGCGAGATGATCTGGGGTGTGTTTCTCATGTTCGTCGGCTCTGGCCTGGCACTATTGACCCCCTATCTGATCAAGCAGGCTTTTGATGTACACATTGCGACGGGAGATGCCAAGGGGCTTTCGCTGATCGCGCTGGTGACCCTTGCGGCCTATGGTCTTGAGATGGCCACTACATGGCAGCGCAGTCTGACGCTACAGACGGTGGGGAACAGGATCCTCAACACGATGCGAGGTGAGCTGTTTGCACACTACCAGCGGCTGAGCATGAGCTACTTTGACAAGCATGGCACTGGCTCGCTCATCTCGCGCGTCCTCAGCGATGTGGGCGTGATCAATGAACTGCTTTCGCAGGGCCTCATCACCATGCTAAGCGATATCGTGATGCTGGTGAGCATTGTGGCCGTGATGCTCGTGCTAAACGCGCGCCTGGCCCTGCTGACCTTCTCGGTGCTGCCGGTGATGGTGGTAGCCACCGTGCTCTTTGGTCGCCGAGCGCGTGTGGCCTATCGGAACACCCGCGAAAAGGTCAGTATCCTCACAGGCAGGCTTGCCGAAGACATTAACGCCATGCGTGTGGTGCAGGCCTTTACCGAAGAGGAGCGCATGGGGAATGAGTTTGCCCAGATCAACCGCGAGAACCGCGATGCCAACGTTGAAGCGGCCAAGCTGGCGTCCATATTCACGCCGTCCATCGAGGTGCTGAGCACACTGACCACTGGCATTATCCTCTGGTTTGGTGGGCGTGCTGTATCGCAAGACACGGTAACATTGGGCGTCATCGTGGCTTTTCTGAGCTATACCTCGCGCCTCTTTCAGCCTATCCTCGACCTGAGCATGATGTACAACACGTGGCAATCGGCCATGGCCGGTGGCGAACGCATTCTGGGCATTCTGGCCGAGACACCAGACATTCAGGACAGACCAGACGCCCTCCCTCTGCCCGATACAGAAGGGCACGTCGAGTTTCGCGATGTGCATTTCCGCTACATCGAGGACACGCCCGTTCTGCAAGATGTCTCTTTTGAGATTCTACCGGGAGAAACTGTGGCGCTGGTGGGGCCGACGGGCGCTGGGAAGACGACGATTGCTTCGCTGCTATCGCGCTACTATGACGTCAGCGAAGGGGCTATCCTGGTCGATGGCATCGATACCCGCGACATCAAGGTGGCCGAGTTACGACAGCAGCTGGGCGTGGTGCCGCAAGAGCCGTACCTGTTCGGGGGCACCATCGCCTACAATATCGCGTTCGGCAAGCCCGATGCAACAATGGACGAGATCATCGCTGCGGCCGAGGCGGCGAACGCGCACGACTTTATCGCCAGTCTGTCGCGTGGTTATGACACCGAAGTGCAAGAGGGCGCCACGAACCTCTCTCTGGGCCAACGGCAGCTGGTCTGCCTGGCGCGGGTGATCTTGGCAGAGCCGCATATCCTGATCCTCGACGAAGCCACTTCGAGCGTCGATCTGCGCACCGAGGGGCTCATCCAGGATGCCCTTGAGAAGTTGATGGCCGCACGCTCAAGCCTGGTGATCGCCCACCGGCTGGCCACAGTGCAGCGAGCTGACAAGATTCTGGTGATCGATGCCGGGCGCATTGTTGAGCGTGGCACGCACGCCGAGCTGCTCGAGGCCGAAGGCCTCTATGCCAAGCTGTACGTTTCGCAGTTCATCGCCGACTAGGCGCCTCGAAACTGTAGACTCTAGAGATGCTAGGAGGTCGCGTGGAGATCGATCGTGCACTTTGCAGGTTCGCGCATGATGGGCGGGTCGCACTAGGGATGATCGTCGACGGGCAGTTGTATGACCTTTCGGCCATAGACGCTGGTCGCTATGGCTCGCTGGCCGTATGGCTGCAGTATGCGGCTGGTCGTGAGCGGCAGGCCATCGACGAACTGCTGTCACTGGCCGGCTCCATCTCGCCGCTTGGCAGTGTCAGCGAGATGCCCCACGGACAGGGCGGCTTGCGGTTCTGCAAGCCGATCGATAGCCAAGAGGTATGGGCCTTTGGGGTAACATACGAGATGAGCCGCGAGGCACGCATGCGCGAGTCAGAAGAGCCCACCATCTATGGTCGTGTCTATCAGGCCGATCGCCCCGAGGTGTTCTTCAAGGCCACCCCCCATCGCGTGGTGGGGCCCGGCGAGGCAGTCGCCATTCGCGGTGACTCGAACTGGGATGTGCCAGAGCCCGAGTTGGCCTTTCTGGTGACGCCGGCCTTTGGCATCGTGGGGTATACGATTGGCAATGATATGAGCTCGCGCGATATCGAAGGGCAGAACCCCCTCTATCTCCCGCAGGCCAAGGTATATGATCGCTGCTGCGCGCTGGGTCCGTTCATCCGGCTGGCGACCGACTTTGATCCGCTGGCCCTGGGCGTCTCTTGCGCTATCGAGCGCGATGGCGCGGTTGTCTTTGCGGGAGAGACCAGTACGTCGCGGCTGCACCGCTCCCTTGACGAGATGGCAGCTTGCCTGAAGCGGTGCAACTCTGTGCCGGCAGGTGCTTTTGTGTTGACCGGAACTGGCATCGTGCCGCCAGATGACTTTACGCTGGCGCCAGACGACGTGGTCCGCATTACCATCGAGGGGCTGGGCGAGTTATGCAATCCCGTGGTACGGCTCGTCGTGTAACCACGACCTGGCATTGGCACATCGCGCGGGCGGCCCTCAAGAGCCGCCCGCGTTTGCTGTGGCCAAGAGTTCCGCCAGAGAGCCGTCCCAGGCTTCAGGTCCACGCGTTAGCTTGGCGATGCGCACGTCGCCAAAACGTGGCAGAAGGGCGGCGAGCTCGACAGGCACCTGTTCCCAGCGATCTGTGATGATGGCCTCTCGGAGGCGATCGGCGGCAGGCTGTACCCATTCCCACTCGAGACGAAAGCGATCAGCCTTGAGAAAGTAGTTGCGCTTTTCCCAGGCATCGCAGGTGGTCTCAACGGTACTGTTGATGCGGTCTAGCTCGAGGACGATCGCGGCGGCCATGTCGCGAGACTCGCCGTCCAGCGAACGCTTGGTCACCATCTGCCGCAATATCTCGGCGATGGTGCGTCGAGCGGCGTTGCGAACACTACCAGGACTGCTACTGTTGATGACTCGGCTCATGGGTTGGTTCCTCAGGCAGATTGCGCTCTGCGGCCGCGATCATAGATGGGGCCATAGGTATTTCGGTCAAAGGGCACACAGCCTGTCTGCCCATGGTCACGCATGATTTGCGTGCAGCAACTGCAGGTCAGGCAGGTGCGGTGTGGATCGAGTGAGCCATAGACGAGCAAGTCGTGGGCAAACTCGGGGTAAGCCAGCGCCCCGCGACCAACGCCGATGATATCCGCGCCGGCGCGTTCGAGCACGCCGGCGCCAACATTGCCCAGGTGATGGCGCAGCCACGAGTATCCTGTGCCCATCACCACAAGGCGAGGCTCAGCGCGCTTGACGGCGGCGGCGAGATCGAGCAGCCGTGAGACGCCGTACAGAGGGTGCTCGTCGGGCGTTGGCGCACCGATGACGTTGCGGTCAAAGGGGCGGTTGACGTGGGGCGAGTGATACGGGTTGCCGGCGGTGACATTGATCAGGCTGACTCCGGCGCCATAGAGTAAACGTACCAGACGCAACGGCTCAGTCAGATCGGGCAGGCCGGTGCAGGTCTTGTCTACGCCCCAGCCCCAGGGGTAGGGGTGCGCATCAAAGATGTTGAGCCGTATCGTGATCTGCAGGTCAGGCACGGCATCGCGGATGCGCCGCACAGTCTCGAGCAAGAAACGTGTACGATTCTCGAACGAGCCACCATATCGACCCGGACGGGTGTGCGCCGCCAGCAGCTCTGACAGCAGGTAGCGGTGGCAGCTCTTGATGTCCACACCATCAAAGCCGATGTCAGCGGCAAGGCGCGCCGCCGCGATGTAGCTGTCTTGCAGGCGGTCGAGCTCGGCATCGCCGATGAGCGGATGGTCAGGCCGAATGCCCATGACGTCGTCCAGCACGCCGTCATGGTGGGCCAGAATGGGTGCACTGTGGTCGACGGGCCGGCTGTAGCGCCCCGAGTGGGCCAGCTGAATAACCGTAAAGGGCCGGTGATGGGGGCCAAAGGCATCGGCCGCGGCGCTCATCGTCTGTTGTCGCAGCAACGCCAACGACGACGCCGTTTGTGGTGAAAGGCAGAGTTGCCTGGGGTTGGCACGCGCTTCGGCGGTGACGGCTGTGGCCTCGAACCATATCAGCCCGGCGCCGCCGCGCGCAAACCGCAGGTAACGTCGGTGGGTGAGGACATCCGGGCTGCCATCGACCGTGCCATCGCAGCCTTCCATCGGGTGGATGCCCAGTGCATTGGGTGTCTTGGCTGCACCGATACGCACAGGCTGCGCCAGCCGCGACAGATCGCTTACATACGGTAGGTCAATCGATAGACGCGCAGCTTCATCTAGTAGCTGCTCACTGGTCCGATAGCGAAACCTGCTATGGCTCAAGAGCGCCCTCACCATGACTGATGGCCAACCTTACCATCGGGCTGCCGGATTGTCAATCGCTCCGCTGGTTTGACGCCACGCGGCCGATGTGTCAATGTTGAGCACCCTATGCACGAGGTGAACATGCACGGCTGGCTCGATGGTGAAGCGCTGGCTGAAGTGACAGGCGTGGTGGTGCCGGCCTACTTTTCAGCGCGGACCGATGATGAAACGGTGACGCAGCTGCTGCACATGACCCTGGCTGACCTGCCACGAGTGGTGACGCCAAGCGCCGTGGTTCTGGTAACCGATGGCGATGATCGCACCGCCCGCCTGGCTGAGGCGCTCTTGCCCCGGTTGGCGCAGGGGATGCGCCTGCTGCGTCTGCCCGAGAACCAGGGCAAGCTTGGCGCTATGCGGGCTGGCACCAGGGCTCTACTCGACGCGCATTCGCAGGTTCGTTATCTGGCCTACCTGGATGGCGATGGTGACCACATGGCCGCGGTGGTGCCTCGTCTGGTGCGAACGGCTGCACATGTGGCGCAGGCGCGTGGCGTCGCCGATGTGCTGGTCATTGGCAGCCGTGCCAGTCGCACACGCCCTATGGGCTGGCTGCGCGGTGAGCTCGAGGAGTTGCTCGACCAGGTGACGGTTGACGCGCTCACATACACCCTGGCGCGCCAGGAGCGTGTACTCGACGTCTCATGTCTGCTGCCTGGCCGGGTGTGCGATATCAGCAGTGGCTTCAAGGTCTACTCGAGGAGCCTGGCCACCAGCGTCGTGGCCGCCGAGCCGCAGTTCACAGGTACACTGTCGCGCTCTGATTACGATCACTATGGACCGGAGACGATGTGCGTCGTCGAGGCGGCTCTGATGGGCGCAACCCTGATCGAGGCGCAACGCCCCACCTGGGATGGGCAACCGACGACCGCTTTTGGCGAATTCCGTGTCGTTGCCCTGTACGGCGAATTGCTGGCCTGGGTATGGCAACGGCTCGACATCTCTGTAGAGAACGCTGCCGCCATGTTCGACAATCGCGCGCCCGCTCGCGAGCTGCGCACTACTGGCGATGGCACCCAAGCTCTGGGCCAGGTGCGTCAGTACGCCCTGGAGCGTCTGCAGGCATGGCGGAAAGATGCTGCCGATGCACCCAAGTCACTCTCGCTCCCGCCCTTTTTCTAGGTGATGCGAGACGCACGCATGGCTCGAGACCACGGCGTATCTGAGCGGCATGCATCTGCGGCCCACTGGCTGGCCCTGGTCGCCATCATGGTGGTGGCGGTGGCGGCGCGTCTCTGGCGCATCGATACTTTGCCCCCCGGCATCTATCGCGACGAAGCCATCAACGGCCTGGATGCTTTGCGGGTGACCGCTGGCGATCGGCCGATCTACTTTGAGGCCAACAACGGGCGCGAACCTCTGTACCTCTATCTGCTGGCGGCGAGTATCCGCTTCTGGGGGTGTTCGCCTGGCGCACTGCGTTTTGTCTCTGCAATTCTGGGTGCGCTAACCGTGCTGATGAGCTATGTGCTGGGCCAGCAGCTCTACGGCAGGCGCGTGGGGCTGACCACGGCAGCCCTCGTCGCCACGGCCGTCTGGACGGTCAACCTCAGTCGCATCGGCTTTCGCGCTGTTGCCTTGCCATTGTGTCAAGGGGCGATGTTGGCTCTGCTCTGGAGTGGTCTGCGTCGGCGCAGCATCTGGCTTATGGCCGCAGCTGGCTTTTGCTGGGGAGCGGCGTTCTACACCTATCTCGCCGCTCGTTTTACGCTGGTCGCTGTGCCGCTGCTGGTGGCCTACCTGTGGTGGCGCTTGCCGACAGCGCGGTGGTTCGGTGGCTGGTTCTGCCTGGGACTGGTAGCCCTCGTTGTGGCGGCGCCCTTGGGCGCTTATGTGCTGACACACTGGGAGTCGACGATGGGGCGTGCCGCACAGGTGCTGGTATTTGGGCGTGCCATCAGCGGCGACGCCCCTTTGCAGGCCCTGGGGCGCAACCTTTGGGGGGCGATGTTGGCGCCCTTTGTGCGGGGCGACTTTATCCCGCGGCACAACATTCCGCTACGGCCGGCATTCGGCATGGTGATGGCGCCAGTAGGGCTGCTGGGACTGGGGCTGCTCGTGGCGCGGGTCAAACGCGACCCGGTAGCGGGCCTGGCGTTGATCTGGTGCTTGATCATGGCTCTGCCAACGGTACTCGCCGAGAACGCACCGCACTTTTTGCGTGCAGTGGGCGTGTTGCCGGTGCTCTATTTGTGGCCGGCCGTCGGCCTGGACTGGATCGCCGCCAGACTCGATCTTTGGCGCCCACGACTGGGCTCACTGGGCATGGTGTTGGCGCTCTCAGGGGCTGGCGTTATCGATCTGCAAGCCTATGCCACCCATCTGCAGAGCGAGGCGGCCTACTACAACTTTGAGGCAGGGGCCACCGTTTTGGCGGCACAGGCGAACCGCTTTCTGGGGAGCGGCTGGCAGGGTAAGGGTATTCAGGTGTCGCCAGCACAACCTCGCGAGGGGCGTGTGTTCGCGCTCGATGCGCGTCTGCGTAACAACTATCCGGCCATCGACTATCTATTGGCGACGGATGCCTCGGTCGTTGCGCTCGATTTGGTGCAGCCAGACAGCGGCACGCCTCTTGCGGCGGCGCTATGGCCCTATGGCGACACTCACAGCGTGGTGGCCAGGCTGCCGCAGGGCAAGGTGATCGATGTGCGCCCTGGGGCGTGGGAGCGTGGCGATCTGGAGTTGGAGCCACGTCTGATGTATCTGTGGGTTCAGGTGGGCGGTGTCGAGGCCCCTGAGGTGCCGCTGGATGCGCATTGGGCCAACGGCGTCGCGCTCGATGGCTATACTCTCAGGCGTGGCGAAAACCAGATCGAGTTGGCCCTATGGTGGCGAGGTGAGCGGCCGATCGAGCGTGACTATACGGTGTTCTGTCAGGCTATCGTCGACGGCGCGCTGGTGGGGCAGGCTGATGGTCCACCGGCCCTGGGCCTGGTGCCCACCAGCGACTGGGACGCCTACGACGGCATAGTTGACCGCAGGGTGCTGTCTGTGGATAATGACGGGGTGCGACATCCCAAGGTGCACATTGGCTTGTATGACCTGGCCACGATGGAGCGTCTGCCGTTGGAGTTGGTCAGCGGTCAACCGACGGACGAGACGCAACTGGTCCTTCCATAGGCAACCACTACTCAGGAGAGTCGAGGCATGAAGCGATTTTGGCATGTTCTAGGCGTCAGCATGTTGGTGGTGCTGACCTTTCTGGGCCTGACAGCGAGCGTGCTCGCAGATTGCCCCGGCAATGTTCTGGTGAACGGTGGGTTCGAGGGCGGTTTCTCCGCTCGTGGGGACGACTGGCTACAGGTCGCTGACGGATGGACCCCATTCTGGCAGGATGGACCGAATCAGGACGAGGGCTACAACCGGCGACCCGAGTTTCGCCCTGAAGATGCGCGCATCCATGGCAATCGCCGTGTGCGTGAAGGCAACCTCGCGCAAAAGATGGACACACTCTTTGGTACGCACCATGGAGGTATCTGGCAGCAGGTTGCGGTGCCTGCAGGTAGCCGTCTGACGTTTCGAGCGTTTGGCCAGTCTTGGAGCTCGAATGAGGATGACCCGGCCGTATCCAAAGACAGCGGTCGTTATGAGATGTCGGTTGGGATTGATCCGACGGGTGGCACGGATTGGACGTCGGGCAATATCGTCTGGTCGCCACGCAATGGCACCCCCGATCAGTGGGTGGAGCTGGTGGCCCAGGCCACCGCTCAGAGCAGCACGATCACTGTCTTTATCCGCGGCGATGTCGAGTATCCTGTCAAGCACAACGACGCCTACTTTGACGACGCCTGTTTGACGGTGCAGACCCCACCAACAGCCACGCCGCGCCCACAGCCTACTGCGGCGCCGACGGCAACGCCAGAGCCAACGGCAGAGCCCGAACCGACTGAGGCTCCTGAACCCACGCCGACTGAGGCGCCTGTCGATGCCCCGGGCGTGCTGGCCATCAGCGTGTTCGCCGATTCAGACGGCGATGGGCTTAGAAGCGAGGGCGAGGCAGGCATGGCTGGCGCTGAGGTTGCCGTGCTCGATGCCGACGGCACAGAGTTGGCGCGTATTGCGCTTGGTGTGGACGGCCTGACCTTGGGGGACCTTCCCGTTGGTGACCTAACTGTGGTCGTCACGCCGCCCGAGGCCTATGAGGTTAATCGCTTTGCTCAACGGCCCGTGACAACCGTGGCCGGCGAGACGGTTGCGATCGATTTCGGTCTCATTGAGGTGGTTGCGCCAACGCCCGAGCCAACCGCCGCCCCCACGCTTACCCCAGTGCCGACGCCTGTGCCCGCGCCGGCTTCCGAAGGGCAGGGTGGGTTGTGGCGTATCAGTGGCATTCTGGTGGCGCTCCTGGCAGTGATTCTGCCAGTAGGCGTGCGCATGTTGGGCCGCCGCTGAGAGGCGTTGTGACGCGTTCTTTGCGTCGCGCTATATCGAGTGATCGGGTCAGAGGGGCACTAGGTGTCTCTCTGGCCCTTTTTGTCGGTCTAGCTGCGGCGCTGCCCCTTTGGGGCGGCGCCGGCATGGTGTACACCCGCGCCGGTGGCGATTCGCCGTTTCTGCTGCAACGCGTGCAAGAACTGGCGCACGCACTGGCCGATGGCCAGCTCCCCATTCGCTGGATGCCCACCGCCAATCTCGGCCTAGGCTATCCGGCTTACAACTACTATGCGGCGCTGCCCTATTATGTGGCCGGCGCGCTGCATCTGGCCGGTTTGGGCATCATTGCCGCGGTTCAGGTGACGCAGGCTCTGGGCTTTGTCCTCGGCAGTCTGGCCACCTATGGCCTCGCCAGAGCGCTGCGACTGTCGCGCCCAGGCGCTGTCGCTGCAGCGGCGTTCTTTACCTTTGCACCGTTCCACATGGTCAACGTCTATGTCCGCGGCGATTCACTCTCCGAGTTCTGGGCCATGGGGCTTGTGGTGGCCTGCCTGTGGGCCCTGGCTCTCCTGGGCCAGCGACCCGAGCCGGGGCGCGCTCTGCTTTTGGCCGCTGTCTATGGCGCTCTGGTGCTGGCTCATAACATCACCGCTCTGATCGCTTCGCCATTGTTAGCATTGGTGCTGCTCGCACAGCTCTGGCATAGCGAGCGCCGCGCCGCTCTGGCGGTCTATGGTGGGGCAGCGCTCTTGCTGGGTCTGGCGCTCAGCGCCTGGTTCTGGGTGCCAGCGCTGGCCGAGCGCGACCTGGTGCAACTCGCGCATCAGACCACGGGGTACTTTGACTTTCGCGGACACTTTCGCAGCGTCAACCTGGTGCAGTCGCAACTGGCGTTTGACTATGCGGTGGGCGACGATGGTGGCGCCTTTCGTATGGGGTTGGTGCAGGCCCTGCTGGTGGTGTTGAGCTTGGTAGCCACGGCAGCGCGCCAAAGATGTGCGCGTGAGCGCTGGGTCTGGTGCGCCTACGGTGTCGGTGTGGTAGGCACTACCTTGTTGATCACGCCGCTGTCAGCGGTTCTTTGGGAGCGGCTGCCCCTGCTGGCCTATGCTCAGTTTCCGTGGCGCTTTCTGGGCGTGCAGGCGGCGCTCGCCGCACCGTTAGTGGGTCTGTTGGTCGATGTGTGTCAAGGCCGCTGGTTACGTTTGATGGCGGCGTTGTCGGTGGTGGCCACCATGGGTGCCGCAAGCCTCGTTGATCTGCACCCAGATCGGCTACCGCTGGCCGACGCTGATGTGAGCATCGAGCGCCTGTGGCTCTTTGAGGCCTTCTCGGGCAACATCGGCGGTACGGTGCGCGCCGAATACCTGCCCACAGCGATGGTGCCACGCTACTATGCCTCGCCACAGCTCTTGAGCCGTGATGCCTCGCCCATGCCTTGGGCGCTCAAGGACGTGACCATGGCGGCCGAGCTGCTGAACCGACGTTCGGCGGCCCTCACCTGGCGGCTCATCCTTGAGGCGCCAGATCGCATCGTCTTCCCGATCGCAGCGTTCGGCGGATGGAGCGCCATGGTCGATGGGGTTTCGCAGGCCATTGTCACCATGCCAGGTTTGGGGCTCGTGGGCCTCGACCTGGCGGCAGGCGATCACATGATCACGCTGACCATGGGCCGTACGCCTGTACGTCGTGGCGCCGAGATCGCGTCGTTGGCAGGCGTGGTGATCTGGCTTGGCAGCGGCGTGTGGTGGTGTGTGAAGAGGAGACATCGCGCTGTGGCGTCTGGGGCGGCGGTAGCGTTGCTGGCGGTGGGGGCGCTGTGGCTGGCTGGGCGGCCGCTGCCCGCCACCGCTCAGGACCGTCTCGCGGGTCCACTGGTCATGGACCTGGGCAGCTACCCTTATCTGCATCACGAGCCGCAGGGGCTGCTGATAGGATCGACGAGGTTGCTTGACTACACCTATAGTACCGACACGCTCTCGCCTGGCGATGCGTTGGTGATCGACCTGGACTGGTCTCACCCTGCACCTGATGAGCAGCTGCAGCTTCGCCTGGTGAGCCTCAGCTCGCATCTATACGATCAGTCAGTGGTATGGGTTGAGGAGCTGTTGCCCATCCGAGCTGCCCAAACAAGACTGACGTTGCAGCTCCCCGGCGAACTGCCGCCAGGCATCTATGTGCTGCGGCTCGGCATCAAGCTTGGCGACGAGAGCCTTGCCATCGCCAATCAGCGCGGTACGCTTCAAAGCCGCACCTGCCTCAAACCGATCTGGGTGCTGCCCGGCGACTATGAGGTGCCTGAGGCGGCGCCACTGGCCCAGTATGGCAATCCCCATGAGCCGCCCATGCTCACATTGCTCCAGGCCAAGACGAAGCCGGTCAAGAACCATGCGCTCGAGCTCATGATGCTCTGGAGCGCAGAGCAGACGCTGCAGCGCAACTATGCCATCTCGGTACGCTATCTGCGGGCCGATGGCAGCATGCAAAGGTCTCTCGACCTGGCGCCGCTGTCTGCCGACTATCCCACCGGGCTGTGGCATCGGGGCGACGTGGTACCCACAAAGGTACAGTTGCCGATAAGGCGTGAAACAGTGCGGTCGGGCGACGCCTGGGAGATTGTTCTCTATGACCGCCTGACGATGGCGAGCATCGGCACAGGTACGGTGCCCGTAGTGCTCGACTAGGGTATAGGCAGAGAGAGCTCCGTGCCCTGCCCGTCAAGCACCAGGCGGTCGTCTAGCACCTGTAGAGTGCGTAGGGTAAAGGCATCATATACCGTGAGGATGCCTCTCTCAGCGCGTTCATTGAGTGCGGGGATGGAGCGCGCATCGCGCACGCGCCAGCCGGCCAGCCACTTGAGCGTTGGCACCGCCCCAGTTACGGGCGTGCCGTCTGACTTGCTCTCTGTCGTCGCCCCACGGATGCCCAGCGAGATCGAGTAGTCGGTGGTTAAGGGCCTTTGCGCTACGAACTCGGCCTGTACCCGGCAGATGCCTTCTTCGCAGTGGCCGCGCCAGTCGGTCAGAGCCATCTCGCCCTCCAGAGGCACATAGCGTTCGCCGTAGCGCGTCAGGTCAAGCCATAGTTCGTTGCCGGCGTCCCGATGCCAGGGCCCCAGCAGGCGCGCGGCTGCCTCTCCCTGCAGAACCGTCATCTGCATGCGGCGCAGATCGACCGGCAGATCGACAGCGACCAGGGCATGGTTGCCTCTGCTCGGCAATGTGATGGTCGCACGGGCAACCTCAGCGCCAGCCGTGTTGCTGGCAATCAGTGTGATGGGGGTGGTCTGGGCGGCGTCGGTGCGAACATGCATATAGAGCCGCTGCTGGCCAGGCACGCTCTTGTCCACGTCGAGGCCGAGCAGCTGCAACCCGTTACTGAAGCGATGCGCCACCGGGTGTGCGCTGATAGTGGGTTGACGCAAAGGCCGCACCTGCACAGAGGTCAGCGCGAGCACCTCGCCTGAGGCTGTGTGCAGACGGTCATAGATGCCATCGCGGTGAGCGTAGAGCCCGATGACGAGCTGATAGTCGCCCGGAGCGCAATCTAGCAGCAGCGTAGGCTGCAGTCGCTCGACCAAAGTATCTCCACGTTGCAGACGGCTGGTGCGCACCAACCGATCGTCTTGCGCCACCACACCGTCGGGGCCCAGCAGCTGTGCGAACAGCGTATAGTCCTGCTCGACGGAGGTAAGCGCAGCGAGTGTGACGTCGAGACGCAAGGTGGCGCCGGGAGTAGCTTCGCTGCTTTGGAGCTGCCAGGCATCGAGGCGCAGCGCGTTGCCAAAGGTTGCGACGCCTATGGCGTCAGAACGAGCGGGGGCAGCACGCACCAACCAGCCATCAGCAAGGGGCTCAAACCAGAGGTCTGACGTGGCATAGGCGTGAAAGCGGTTAGTTACCACTACGGGGCGCTGCCCCAGGGCCTCTCGCGTGCGTCGTAGCCAGACGTCCGCGTTGGGCGTTGCGCCTTCAGGGAAGACATAGGTGACCGTCACATCGGGGCGTTCGCCCTCAACCATGGTGAGGTACCACAGCGGTGTGGCCTGATGCCAGCCTGCCAGGATGAGGGCGTTGGGGGGGGCTGCGCGCAACAGGTCTTGTGCGCGAGTACGGGTGTCGTCATCCTGGTGCAGTGCCCGCATGCCCGACCAGGATGCAGCACCCAGGTTGACAACGCCAACGGCCGTGACAACCAGCAGCGCGTGACGCACTGGCATCCTACGGCTCAGGGCATGCAGGCCCAGGCCCAGGACCAGCGCCAAAGCTACATAAGAGGGCATGATGTACTCGACCGTCTGCGGAGCGCGATAGGTGATGGCTGCCAAGACGTTCAGCAGCCACACACCGGCGATCAGCACGGCAACTCGCCATCGCTGCCAGCAGAGAGCTGTCGTCGCAACTGCCGCCAGCGAGAGCATCACCGCGCCATGTTCGAGGCGCAGTATCTGGGCCAGCGCCCCCGCCCTGCGCCACAGGTCGGACCAAGCGGTGTAGCGCAGCATGTCTCCGCTAAAGCCGAGGGCCAGCACGTGCGACACCAGCTCTCTCCAAGACCCTACCCCCGAGGGAGCAAAGATGGGCTCCATTGCGCTGCGCAGGGGCAGGTAGGCGATGACCACCAGACTCGACAGTGCGGCGCCGACAGCACCAAGCCACTGTCTGGGTCGCCTCAGGATGACGGGCTCTGCAAGTAGAATGAACGCGAGAAATGCCGGCAGCAACAGGCCGATCGAGGCGTGGTGGCCCACGCCGAGTCCCAGCACGAGCCCAAGTAGCGTCAGATCCCGAGCGGTGCGCGTGCGCTCCCAGCGCAGGGCTTGGGCCAGGCCCAGGGCAACGAGAAGCGCTGTCAGCGAGCGGATGTTGGCGCCGGTGCCCTGCACCCAGAAAGTGGGCGTGACCATCAGCGCTGCGCTCGTGAGCACCGCCAGTAGGCCCGAGCCGGTCTGGCGGCCGATGACACGGGCTACGATGCCAACGCATCCTGCTGCGCACAACGCCGCGAAGAGGTTCACGCGCCAGGCAGGGCTGTGCAGCGGGATGAATACGACCAGTCGGCCCAGGAGAGTGTAGAGCGGATAGCCTGGCGGGTGAGCGATGCCCAGGGTTGATGCGACGATCTGAAACTCACCAGCATCGGCGGGCAATAGACCTGGCGCTAGTGTGGATAGATAGAGGCCCAACGCCAGCAGCGCTATGGCAATCTCGTGCCACGTGGTGTGGTGGTCTAGCAGGCCGTTCACGGCGACCCACAGGACCGTGCTGGCTACGGCCACGAGGATGGCGGGCCAGGCCGCAGGCCAGGGCCAGAGCACATAGATGAGGCTTAGGCCCAGAGGCCACATCTGCCAACGCCTCGCCAACACAAGCCCAAGAGCACCTCCGATGGCGAGCAAGACCAGGCCGAACGGCAGCAGCTGCCACCAGCGCCAGGCATGCGGCAAGGCCTCGGCCAGGCAACGAGCCAGGTAGAGGCCGAACGTGCCGCCGGCCAGGGCATCGATTGCGACCTGACGAGCGCGGCGGCCGGAGATGGCGCTTGGGCTCATCGGCCGTTCATGCGACATGCGGCTGCGTAGGCCTCAATGGTCTCTTGGGCAACGCGACGCCACGAAAAGGTGTGGGCGTGGGCCAAGCCAGCCTCACGTAGCTCTTGCCGCAGCGCAGGCTCATTGACAAGCCTCAACAGCGCAGTGGCGAGCAGGTCGTGCCGATCGTGTAGCACGCGCAAGCCTCCTGGCCCGATCACTTCGTCCATTGAACTCCCCATGGTGACCACAGCAGGAGTGCCACACGCGATGGCCTCGAGTACAGGGAGGCCGAATCCCTCGTACTGCGATGGAAAGGCAAAGGCTAGGGCGCCACCATACAGGGCCGGCTTGTCAGCCTCATCGACCATCCCGAGGAACTGGACCCGATTCTGCAAGTGTAGGCGCTCAACCAGCGGCCGTGGGTCGGGAGTAAACGCACTATCACGGCGTGGCAGACGGCCGGCGATGGCCAGGTTGACGTCAGAGGATGCCGCCACCGCTCGAAAGGCGCGGATGAGGAGGGGGACGTTCTTGCGCACGTCAAAGCCGCCCAGGTAGAGGATGTATGGCTGCGAGAGGCCGTGCCGCTCGAGCACCGGTGCGCGCTCGTCCTCTCGCAAGGGGCGGTACTGCTCTCCGGCCGCCAGAGGAATGACCCGAATGCGGCGCTCGGGCACCTGCAGCAGCCCCAGGATATCGCGGGCTGAGGCTTTCGAATCGGTGATGATCAGATCAGCTCTGCCGGCTGCCCTGGCCACGAGGCTTGTGTAGAGACGAACGGCCCGCGAACCCCGGTAGGCTGGCAGCAGCATGGGGATCAGATCATGGATCGTGACCACAATGGGCAATCGGTGTCGGAGCGGTGGCGCAAAGTAAGGCACATGGGCAACATCGCAGCCCAGGCGCCTGCATTCGCGCACAAAGGTCTCTTGCTCGAACCAGACCTTGGCCAGATCGACGCCGACCAAGTCTAGTGGCGTCGCTAGGCGACGCACCGGGCCGTCTTGCTCTGTGGTGAGAGCACGCGCCGCTAGCAGGCAGAGCTCGATGCTCTCATTGACCGAGAGTTCACTTACCAAGCGGTGCAGGTATTGCCCCGTGCCGGTGGTCTCTTGGCCCCAGAAGCTGGCGTTGATGGCGACATGCATGCGCATAGTGTCGCCCACTTTGGCGGCACGTCAAATGGCTGTAGCGAGCAGTGTTTGGCTTGCTTGACGACGCCGAGAGACTGGCCTAATATCGACAGGGTAGTCGTGGGGGTGGCTGAGTCCCGGTGGGCTCCGCGGTCTTCAAAACCGTTGAGGGGTGCTGCGCAAGCGGCCTTGGTGGGTTCGACTCCCATCCACTCCCGCTAGAGGTGAGCGTATCACATGCAGCGACGCAGGTCATAGTCTGTCAAGACCTCAACATGCTGAACGGCAGCTTGTTAGCGTGTACGGCTGCCGTTTCTCGTGTGACCGCAGTGCTGGTTGAGACGCGCGTTCGATTGACTTGGCAACTCGCAGCGGCTGTTGTAGAATGCGCGCGGTCTGGCTGTGATAAAAGTCACAATGTTTTGGCGCTTTCAGATCGTTTGACAGTATGGACTGTTGTGGCCTAAAAGGTGGCCTGATGGCTGCCGTCTAGCAGTGTGCAGTTGGATCACGGTCGGGCAGCGCGCTCGCCCGAAGTCGATGACGAAACCGCAATGTCGTGAGGAGGAAGGGGCAGTATGAGTGAGATACACCTCACAATCGACGGGGTAGAGGTGGTTGGTCAGTCTGGCCAGACCATCCTGGAGGTGGCCCAGTCTGCTGGTGTTGACATTCCGACGCTGTGTCACCATCCCATGGTGAGTGATCTGGGTGGCTGCCGCCTGTGCCTGGTCGAAGTCGAGAAGATGCGCGGCTTTCAGACGGCCTGCACCTGCCCGGCCACTGACGGCATGGTCGTCCACACAGAGACGCCCAAGCTATTCGAGACGCGCAGCCTGGTGTTGCAGCTCTTGTTCTATGAGCGCAATCACTATTGCATGTATTGCCCCACCAGTGGGGATTGCGAGCTGCAGGACCTGGCCTATCGCCATAACCTTGACCATTGGCTCTTTGAGCGGCCCGCAGAGAACAAGGACGTCGACGCTTCTCGCAAGTACTTTGTGATGGACCATAACCGCTGCGTCCTGTGTCGCCGGTGCATCCGCGCCTGCGATGAGATTGTGGCGAACCACACGTTGCAGATGGCCTATCGCGGATCGCACTCAGTCATTTCGGCTGACCTGGGACTGCCCTTTGGAGACTCGAGCTGTGTCTCGTGTGGCACCTGCTTGCAGGTGTGCCCCACAGGCGCGCTCATCGACCGCCGGAGCGTCTATGGTGGTCATCGCGAGCAGGTGGACCGAACCGTCACTACCTGCATGCAGTGTAGTGTGGGTTGCCAGATCGAGGTGGTGTCGGCGCATCGTCGATTGCTGCGCGTCGAAGGCGTCTGGGAGGCCGAGCCAACCCACGGGCTATTGTGCGTCGATGGACGCTTTGCTCCTCTGTATGACGAGCAGCGCGAGCGTGTTACTGGGCCTAGGGTGCGTCGCGATGGCAAGCTTGTCGACGCGACCTGGGATGAGGCCCTCGACGTGGCCGCCAGCGGCCTCAAGCTCGGCGACGTTGTGGCGCTGGCGACAGGCGCCAATACGAATGAGGCGCTTGGTGGCCTCAAGTCGCTGATGGATCGCTTGAGCGGCAAGGTGGGCTGCCTGGGCGCCACGCTGCCCTGCCTGGATGGGGTCACTGCTGGAGCGGTGACTGATGTACCCGAGGCCGATCTGGTCATTGTGGCAGGTGTCGATCCGCTCGAGACGAATCGTGTGCTTGGCTATCTGGCCAAGCGTGCCAAAGATCACGGCGCGCGCATCGTGGTGGTCTGCGATGGCGAGAACACCATGGCCAAGTTCGCTGATGTGAACCTGAACAGTGGTCAGGCCAGTCAAACGACGGAGCTGGTCGCACAGGCTGAGAAGCCAGTCGTGCTGTATGGCGCTGGGCTGTCCAGTGAGGTCGCCGCAAACCTCAGGGGGCTTTCCAAGGCCAAGTTCCTCGGGCTCGAGCCTGGCGCCAACGGGCGGGGTATGGCCGAGCTGGGCATCGCCCCCGTGAAGCTGAATGGCGCCAAGGCGCAGTTGTGGCTACTGGGTGAGGAAGAAGTGCGCTCGACCTGCTTGCCCGCGAAGCATGGTGCGTTCACTGTGGCCGTGGCGAGCTACCAGTCGAGCGCCCTTGATGAGGTCGATGTGTTGCTGCCGGCGCCGATTTGGGCAGAGCGTAGCGGGCACATCACCAACCTTGAAGGAAAGACGATGGCTCTGAACGGCGCTGTGGCCATGCCCAAGGGCGTCCGCGATGAGACGGATGTCCTCGCCGATCTCGCGTCGCGCCTCTAGACCGTCGGCGCACCAGCACTGTAGAAAGGGATTGGGAGCTGAAATGGCCAAGATCAAGTTGGCAACGACCTGGCTCGAGGCGTGCGCAGGCTGCCATATGTCGTTTCTCGATATTGACGAGCGCATCGTCGAACTGCTGAACCATGTGGAGTTGACCTCGTCGCCGATCACGGATCTCAAGCATCCGCCCGAGTCGGGCGTAGATGTGGGCATTATCACTGGCGGCATTGGCAATGTAGACGAGCTCGAAGAAGTCAAGATGATGCGCGAGCGGTGCAAAATCCTGATCGCGCTCGGCGATTGCGCTGTGACAGGTGGCGTATGTACCATGCGCAACCCGTGGGATAAGGAAGATGTGTTGCGCTGTGGCTATGTTGAGACCGCCAGTACCGTCGATGGCACGCGCCCTGGCAGCGAAGACCTGCCCGAGCTGACCGATACGGTCAAAGCGATCGATCAGGTGGTGCCCGTCGACCTGTACCTCTTTGGCTGCCCGCCCAACGCTGACCGTATCTGGTACGTGTTGAGCGAGCTTATCGCTGGCCGCATGCCCAAGGTGGAGGGTGAGGCCCTGCGTTACGGTATGGACGAATAAGAGGAGCCTACCATGACTCAGAAGATAACCATTTCGCCGGTAACGCGCATTGAAGGCCATGCCAAGATCACCATTCATCTGAATGATGAGGGCAAGGTGGAGCGCTCGCTGTTCCATGTGACGCAATACCGTGGCTTTGAAAAGTTCTGCGAGGGGCGCCCGTTTTACGAGATGCCCCAGATCACGCAACGTTCGTGTGGTATCTGCCCGGTAAGCCATCACTTGGCCGCAGCCAAGGCCGTCGACGCTTGTGCGGGTGTTGTGCCCACCGAAGTGGCCTTTAAGCTGCGCGAGCTGATGCACATGGGGCAGATGATTCAGTCGCATGGCATGCACTTTTTCGAGCTCGCCGGCCCTGACATGATCATGGGCTTTGACGCCGACCCGGCTATCCGCAATGTGGCTGGCGTCGTCGGTGTCAACCCAGAGCTGGCCGTGAGGGCCGTCAAGCTGCGCGCATTTGGTCAGGAGATCGTCCGCCGACTGGGTGAGCGCCGGGTGCACCCGATCTTTTCCGTCGTTGGTGGCGTCAACAAGCCGCTGGCTGCCGAAGACCGCGAGTGGATCGCCGCGCAGATCGATGATCACATCGCCACGACCCAGCAGGGTATTGCTCTGTTCCTCAACTGGGCCGATGCGAATCAGGACATGATGAACGAGTTCGCCGTGTTTCCCTCGATGTACATGGGCACGGTGCGCAAAGACGGCTCGCTCGATCTGTATGACGGCAAGCTGCGTTTGGTGAGCGAGGCCGGCGCCAAGATCGTCGAGTTCGCCCCCAAGGATTACTTGCAGTACATCGGCGAGCACGTAGAGGCGCACACCTATCTCAAGTCGCCTTTCTACAAGCCGATGGGCTGGCCCCAGGGCGTGTATCGGGTTGGGCCTTTGGGCCGCCTGAACGCTGCTAGCTCGATCAGCACGCCTCTGGCGCAAGAGGAAATGCTCAAGTGGAAGGGTCTCAACGGTGGCCGCCCTGTTGAGGGCACGCTATGGTTCCACTATGCACGCCTTATCGAGACGCTATATGCGCTTGAGCGCGCACGTGAGCTGCTGGAGGACCCGCTCATCTTGTGTGATGACGTGGCCAACGATCCCGAAGAGCTCACCGGCGAAGGGGTTGGCTGTCTAGAGGCTCCGCGCGGCACTCTGTTCCATCACTACTGGACCGACGCCAACGGCCTCTTGACCCAGGTCAACATGATCGTGGCAACAGGCCACAATGCCTGGGCGATGGGGCACTCGGTGGACATGGTGGCCAAGCGCTATGTCGATGGCAAGCACCTCACCGAGGGCATGCTCAACCGGGTTGAAGCAGCCATTCGTGCCCATGACCCGTGCCTCTCTTGCTCGACGCACGCGGTGGGCGAGATGCCTATCCTGATCCAGCTGGTGGACGCTGACGGGCAGGTGGTCGACACCTTGCGTCGCGACTAGGCTCTAGAGTGCAACTAGCACAGCCCCGAGACGCTGAGCGGCCTCGGGGCTGTGTCATTGATGGGGAGGTTTCTTGAGGACGATTGTTGTGGCAGTTGGCAATGCGTATCGGCGCGACGACGGCGTGGGCCGGCATATCGTCAATGCCGTGCGACGACGGCTCGGCCGTGAGGAGTTGGGCCCCTTTGATGACGGCTTTGACGAGCTCGGCCAAGCACTCGATTGCGTCGTACTGCATCAGATGGTGCCAGAGCTTGCCGAGACGGTCGTAGACTATGATCAGGCTGTGTTCGTCGATGCTCATGTGCCTGGGCTTGGCGCGGGGATGCGCGAAGAGGCGCTCCAGCCCCAGTTCGAGGCCACACACCTGGTGTCTCATCAGTTCAAGCCCAGTTCCATTCTTGCCCTCGCGCAGCAGCTGTACGGCCGCGCTCCCAGGGGACTGCTGCTCTCGCTTCCTGGGATGGATTTCGATTTTGGCGAAGAGCTGAGCCCGGAGGTGGCAGCCATGGTGCCCGGCGTCGTCGAACGCATTCTGCTGTGGGCCGGCGAGACGACTGGCGACTGAGATGAAAGCGGCTCTAGAGATCACCGTCACCGGCGTGGTGCAGGGAGTGGGGTTTCGCCCCTTTATCTATGGACTCGCGGCACGCCTCGGCCTGACGGGCTGGGTGCTCAACCATTCGGGTGGCGTCGACCTGCATGTTGAGGGCAGCGCCGATGGCCTGTGCGCCTTTCAGAAAGCCCTGAACGCTGAAGCGCCGCCGCTGGCGCGGATCGAGGGCGTGGTGGCCCGTGAGGGCAAGTTCGAAGGCTATGACCGCTTCGAGATACGCCGCTCGCGTGCAGTGGCCGGCCAGCATCAATTGATCTCGCCAGATGTCGCCACCTGCGATGACTGCCTGCGCGAGCTTCTCGACCCCGCTGACCGACGACATCGCTATCCGTTCATCAACTGCACCAACTGCGGGCCACGGTTCACCATCATCAAAGATATCCCATACGACCGGCCCAATACGACCATGGGCGTGTTCGCGCTCTGTGCGGCCTGCCAGCAAGAGTATGATGATCCCACCAACCGGCGATTTCACGCCCAGCCCAATGCTTGCCCCACATGCGGTCCGCACCTCTGGTTGGTGGATGCTGCAGGGCAGCCGCTGGTGGCTGCAGAGCATCTGGCCGATGACGATGGCGTGCTCGCTGCCGTGGCCGATCGTTTGCGCGCAGGGCAGGTGGTGGCGATCAAGGGGCTAGGTGGCTTTCACCTCGCCTGCGATGCCACCAACGAAAGGGCAGTGGCCCTGTTGCGTCAGCGCAAGCGCCGTCCCCACAAGCCCTTTGCCGTGATGGTGGCCACTGTCGCTGATGCACGCGCTCTGGCAGCCTTCGACGCCGACGCGAGTGAGACACTGACCTCGATGCGGCGGCCAGTAGTGCTGGTCGAGCGTTGCCCTGATGCTCATTTGGCGCCCTCGTTGGCGCCCAACACCCGCACGGTCGGGCTGATGTTACCGTCGACGCCGCTGCATCACCTCATTACGCGCGACGTCGGCCGGCCGTTGGTGATGACCAGCGGCAACCTGGCAGAAGAGCCCATCGTGAAGGATAACGACGAGGCGGTAAGGCGTCTGGGCAAGTTGGCCGACGTCATCTTGTTGCACGATCGCGACATCCACAGTCGCTATGACGACTCCGTCGTGCAGGCAACTGGCCTACCCCAGGCGCCTGTCCAGACGGTCCGGCGCGCCCGCAGCCTGGCTCCCTATCCAGTCAGTCTGCCCTTTGATGTCCCGCCGCTCCTGGCAGTAGGGCCGCTGCTCAAGAATACGTTCTGCCTCGCGCGCGGCCAGCATGCCTTTGTCAGCCAGCATATAGGCGATCTCGAAGACCTGCAGAGCCTGGCGCACTATGAGGAGACGCTCGCTCTCTATGAGCGACTCTTCCGGCTGGAGCCTGCCCACATCGTGCGCGATCTCCATCCTGACTATCTTTCGAGCCGGCTGGCGGAGCGCTATGCTGCCGAGCGAGGTCTTGCCAAGCCTCTGGCCGTGCAGCACCATCGGGCCCACATCGCAGCTGTGCTGGCTGACAACGGGTGGCCGCTCGATGATGGCCCCATCGTCGGGGTGGCGATGGATGGCACCGGTCTGGGCGACGACGGCGCCATCTGGGGCGGCGAGTGGTTTGTGGGCGACTATGCCCGCCTCGAGCGCCGCGCCCACTTGGATTATCTACCCTTGCCCGGGGGTGCTGCTGCGATCAAGCAACCCTGGCGCACTGCAGCTAGCTACCTGTGGGCGCTGGGTCTCGAGAGCGAGATGGCCTCTGGCTTGGCTGGCGACGCAGAGCTGACGCTGTTGCATGCACAGCTCGAGAGGGGCATCCAGGCACCACAGACGTCATCGATGGGCAGGCTGTTTGATGCCGTCAGCGCTTTGCTCGGCGTGGCGCGCGTCGTCAGCTATGAGGCGCAGGCAGCCATCGAGCTTGAGCAGCTGGCGGCCAATCCGCAAGACGATGCGGGCTGCTACCCCTTCGACGTTGAGCGGGGTGTCGCAGATAAGGTGCTGCTCGATGGTCTGCTGGAGGGTGTGTTGAACGATGCCCTAGCAGGCGTGCCGAGGCAGATCATCGCTTTGCGTTTCCACCGTTCTGTGGCTAACATGGTAACTCAGGTTGCGTCGGCATTGGCGCGCGAGGCTGGTGCCGATAGTGTTGCGCTGAGTGGCGGCGTCATGCAGAACGTACTGCTTTTGCGGCTGGCGGTGCCAGCGCTTGAGCGCGCCAGCCTACGGGTTCTGCTGCACCGTGAGGTGCCCTGCAACGACGGCGGCGTGTCGCTGGGGCAGGCGGCGCTGGCAGGCGTGCGGCTACGCTAGAAGGGATGTGCGATCATGTGTCTGGCAATACCAGTGCGCATCAAGGCGATCGATAACGAGGGAATGGCGACGGTTGAGCTTTCGAGCGTTGAGCGCAAGGTAAGCCTTGTGATGACGCCCGAGGCCCGCGTAGGGGATTATGTGCTGGTTCACACGGGCTTTGCGCTGAACGTGCTCGATGAGCAAGAGGCCAGGGCAACGCTGGCCCTGTTCGATGAGCTTGAAGCATTCGAGGCGCAGTATCGGGCAGAAAGCGAAGCGTGAGGTACATCGACGAGTTCCGCGATCCAGCCACGGCTGCTCGCCTGGTCGATCGTATCAAGCGGTTGGCCCGTGGACGGCGCCTGCGGCTGATGGAGTTTTGCGGCGGACACACCCATGCCATCGGGCGCTATGGCCTGGGTCGACTGTTGGCCCCAGAGGTGGATCTGCTGTCGGGGCCAGGCTGCCCGGTATGCGTCACTTCAGCCACCGATCTTGACTATGCTGTCGCGCTTGCAGCGGTGCCAGACCTGGTATTGGCAACGTTTGGCGACATGATGCGAGTGCCTGGCTCGGCGGGCCGATCTCTGATGCATGCCCGCAGCGAGGGGGCCGATGTACGCCTTGTCTATTCGCCGCTGGATGCGCTGGCCCTGGCCCAGCAGCTGCCCGATCGTCCAGTCGTGCTGCTTGGTGTTGGGTTCGAGACCACAGCCCCCGGCGTGGCAGCCACGCTGCTGCAGGCCGAAAGCCAGACGGTCGACAACCTGCTGCTGCTCAGCCTGCACAAGACCACACCGCCAGCCATGCGAGCCATACTGTGCGGCGGAGACACGAACCTGGATGGGATCATCGGCCCGGGACATGTGAGCGCCGTGACCGGCAGCGATGCCTGGCAGTTCGTGCCCGAGGAGTATGGCATCGGCGTGGCCGTATCTGGCTTTGAGCCGCTTGATATGCTGCAGGCCATCGCATCGCTGATCGAGATGGCCGTCGAGCAGCGGCCTCGGGTTGAGAACTGTTACGGCCGCGGCGTCGACGCTCATGGCAATGCGGCCGCTCAGACACTGTTGAAGAGGTGCTTTGCCCCAAGCGATGCCGAGTGGCGCGGCCTGGGAGCGCTGGAAGAGAGCGGGCTTGCGCTCATTACAGATCTCCAGCACCGCGATGTGCGCGCCCTCTACCCTCTGGATGTCGATCGAGCGCCAGAGCCGCCGGGCTGTCGTTGCGGCGACGTACTACGCGGCGTGCTTTTGCCGACCGCCTGCCCGCTGTTTGGACGGCGGTGCACGCCGCGCGATCCTGTTGGCCCCTGCATGGTCAGTGCCGAGGGGAGCTGTGCTGCATACTATCGCTACGCCGAGGTGCAAGACGCGTGATATCGGACGAACGTATTCTCATGGCGCATGGAGAGGGTGGCGAGCTTACTCGCGATCTGATCCAGTCGGTTTTCGTCGCTGCTCTCGATAATGATGAGTTGCGCGCGCTGGGAGATGCGGCCATAGTCCCAGCGCCTGGCGATAGGTTGGCACTGACTACCGACTCGTTCGTCGTCAAGCCCGCCGTCTTTCCGGGGGGCGATATCGGCAAACTCGCCGTCTGCGGCACAGTGAATGACTTGGCAGTGGCAGGTGCAGTGCCGCGGTATCTGACGACGGGGTTTGTGCTCGAAGAGGGGCTCGAGCTGGCCCTGCTAAGGGAAGTGGTGCGATCGATGGCTGAAACCGCACGCCAGGCAGGCGTGACGGTAGTGGCCGGCGATACCAAGGTTGTTGAGCGGGGCGCGGCTGACGGGCTATATATCAATACGGCGGGTCTGGGCCACGTGCCCGCGGGCCGATCGCTGGGCCCAGAGCGGCTTTGCCCTGGAGATCTGCTCCTTGTCAATGGTACGCTTGGGGACCATGGTATGGCGGTGATGATGGCTCGCGAAGGGCTGCCTTTTGACACGCCTATCGCCAGCGATTGTGCGCCACTCAACGATCTCGTAGAAACCATGCTGGTTGCTGGTGGGGCATATGTGCGTTGCCTGCGCGACGCCACTCGCGGCGGCCTGGCAACGGTGCTTAACGAATGGGCAGGCGACCGAGTAGGGCTGGCGCTCAACGAGACCGCGCTACCCATCGCCCCCGCTGTTGCAGCGGCGTGCGAGTTTCTGGGGCTGGACCCGCTCTATGTTGCTAACGAGGGCAAGCTGGTGGCTGCCGTTGCGCCTGACGCGGCGCCAGCTGTGCTTGCGGCCATGAGGGCCCATCCACTGGGGGGCGAAGCGGCTGTCGTTGGCCAGGTGACGGCGAGTCACCCTGGCCTGGTGACCTTGCGCACCCCATACGGCTCTGAGCGCGTGCTTCCTATGCTGGCAGGCGGGCAACTGCCCCGCATTTGCTGAGCGTTGAGCGCTCTTGCGGCAAGCAACGCTGTTGCGTTGCTCGTTGATATGGACTAGAATGCGAATGGACCTGTGCTCGACCGGTAACAACCGTTGACACGCGCAGGATGATGATACATAATCGATAAAACGACAAAGGAGGCGCAGTCATGACTCCTGATCCGCGCTACCGCTCCAGCAGTGATCGTGGGCCGCAGGCCTGGCCTCGCTGGATGATCGTGGTTGTGCCGTTGCTGGTTGTTGTGGTGGTAGCGGGGCTGTGGTGGGCACTGATCGCGCCAGAGCCGTCGAGCCGCAAGGAGGCTACACCTACCGCCGCTGCAGCTGGCCCGTTGGCGCCCCAGGCATCGCCTACACCGGTCGAGGGCTCTGGCGGGGCTGCAATGATGACTGCTACACCTACATCTGCGACGTTGCCGGGTTTGGTGCCTACGGCAGCCACAGTTGCTGACGTAACCCCCACGCCAGCTGAGGGCGAGTTAGCCGCGGGCAGCTTTGCCGAGGGCGACAAGGTCCTGGTAACAGGCACCGAAGGGGCCGGCCTGCGCATGCGCGTTGGGGCAGGCACTGGCTATGACCGTGTCAAGACCGTCGATGAGGGCACCGTGCTAGAGGTGGTCGGTGGTCCGAAGGAGGCCGACAACCTGACGTGGTATCAGGTGCGCGATGGCTCTGGGGCCACGGGGTGGGTGGCCGGCGAGTACATCAAGCTCCAGGAGTGATCACGGCCGAGTATTGAGTAGTCGCGTGCAAACTGAGAGATTGTGGTAATCTTATGCCCGGGACAGAGCGTAGGCTCTATCCCGGGTACTGCTTCTAGGAGTGAGGCATGAGCATGAACGCCAGCGCCAGGATTGACGAACTACGGCGGATCATCGAGCAGCACGCCCATCACTACTATACACTCGACGCTCCCACTATCAGCGATGCCGAGTATGATGCGCTGATCCACGAGCTGAGGCGGCTCGAGGCCGAGTATCCCAACTTGATTACGCCTGATTCCCCAACGCAGCGGGTGGGAGCCACACCGCTCGAGGCGTTTGGCAAGGTGCAGCATCCCCACCCGATGACGAGCCTAGTCGATGCCTTTACCCGCGAAGAGGTGCAGCAGTGGCTCCAACGGGCACAGCGCCTGCTGCCCGAGGGCGAGCCACTTGCCTTTGTGGCCGAGCCCAAGATCGATGGATTGGCTGTGGCTCTGACCTATGAGCGCGGCGCGTTGGTGCGAGCAGCCACCCGGGGTGACGGTATCACCGGTGAAGATGTCACGGCCAACGTCAGGACCATCCGCAATGTGCCATTGCGCATCCCCGTCGCCGATGAGATGCCGCCGCCAGCAGTCATCGAGGTGCGCGGTGAGATCTATATGCCGCGCGACTTGTTCAGTGCCATGAACGCCGAACGAGAGGCACGCGGAGAGGCTACCTTCGCCAACCCGCGCAATGCCGCTGCCGGGTCAGTGCGACAGCTCGATCCGAGTATCACCGCCTCACGACCGCTGCGGCTCTTTGCCTATGCCGTAGGCTACGTGGAAGGGTATGAGATCGCCACGCAGGCCGATGCTCTCGAACTGCTGCGTCAGCTGGGGCTGAGCGTCAATGTCGATATCCTCGTGTGTGAGGATTTTGACCGCGTGTTGCGCTACTGCGAAGAGTGGATGGCCAAGCGCGATCAACTGAACTATGAGGCCGACGGTGTCGTCATCAAGATCAACTCGCTTGACACGCAGCGTCGTCTGGGCATCGTGGGTAATGCGCCGCGCTGGGCGGTGGCCTACAAGTTCCCGTCGCGTGAGGCAACCACACGATTGCTCGAGATCGCCATTAACGTGGGGCGTACAGGTGTGTTGACGCCATACGCCGTTCTTGAGCCGGTGCAGCTCTCGGGCGTCACCATACGTCAGGCGAGTTTGCACAACTTTGACGACCTGCTGCGCAAAGACATACGTGCTGGCGACACAGTGGTGGTGCAGCGAGCGGGCGATGTCATTCCCCAGGTCGTGCGGCCCATCGTCGAGCTGCGCGACGGCTCACAGCAGCCTTTTGTGCCACCCTCAACATGCCCCTCCTGCAGCCAGCCGGTGGAGCGAACACAGGGCGAGGTGGCTCTGTATTGTGTCAACCCTTCGTGTCCGGCGCAGACGCTGCGTCTGCTCGAGCATTGGGCCTCGCGCGGGGCCATGGACATCGACGGGCTGGGCATCAGGGTGGCGGAGCAGTTAGTCGCGGCTGGCCTGGTGCACGATGTTGCCGATCTCTACCAACTCATGCGCGAACAGCTGTTGGTTCTCGAGGGCTTTCAAGAGCGCCGCGTTGCGAATCTGCTGGCGGCGCTTGACGCCTCGCGGCAGCGGCCGCTCTGGCGTCTGCTCACTGGGCTGGGCATTCCTGGTGTGGGCGCCAAGGCCGCGCAGATGCTGGCCGAGCGTTTCCGATCGGTCGACGCCCTGCGAGCCGCCGATCAGAACGTGCTGGAAGAGATCGAAGGGATCGGGCCCACCACAGCCGCCGCCGTGGTCAGCTACCTGAACCGGCCCGCCACTGTCGAGCTGCTACAGCGCCTGCGTAATGGCGGCGTGTCGATGGCTGAAGCAGCCCCCCCCGCGGCCATGGACACGACGGATGTTGCCGAGGGCGTCACGTCAACTCTCGCCGGGCTCACCTTTGTGGTGACAGGCACGCTACCTGACATGAGCCGTGAAGAGGCCGAGGCGCTTGTCCTGGCCCATGGCGGCAAGGCAACCAGCAGCGTCTCGGCCAAGACGAGCTATCTGGTGGTGGGCGAGCGGCCGGGCGCATCCAAGTTCAACAAAGCCCAGCAGCTGGGTATCCCTATGCTCGATCAGGCAGGGTTGCTTGCCCTTGCAAGTGGCTCGCGGTTGCCGGGCTGATGTTGCTGCTTTGATGGCGAGGCTGGCTTGTCAGTAATAGCTGCGCTCGATCGATTGCACTCTGATAGTGCGTTGGCGAGTGGTGTGGTGCACCATCGCGTGGCGCCTGCTCGCCTTGCGGGGTATGCGCCTGTCTCACCGCCGTTGAATGACCCTGTAGCGGCAGGGCTGAAGCGATTGGGCCTGGAGCGGCTCTATGTGCACCAAGCGCAGGCTCTGAGCGCCGCGCGGCGAGGCGATGATCTGGTCGTCGTGACGCCGACGGCCTCGGGCAAGACGCTCTGCTATGCCCTGCCGATCCTCGAGCGCTCCATGATACAGCCGGATAGCCGGGCGCTGCTGGTCTATCCCAACAAGGCCCTTGCCCACGATCAGATGGACGAGCTGGCAACCCTGGCTGAGGCTGTGGGGGCACCGGCCAGGGTGCTGGCCTACGATGGTGATACGCCCATGGCGCTCCGCGCCGATATCAGACGGCGCGCGAGCTTGCTTGTCACCAACCCCGATATGCTGCACGTGAGTATTCTGCCTCACCACCCACAGTGGCGCGAAATGCTCTCTCGGCTCGACTATATCGTCATCGATGAGTTGCACTCTTATCGCGGTGTGTTTGGCGCCCATGTGGCCAACGTAATGCGTCGTCTACAGCGCATCTGCCGTTTCTACGGCTCCAGGCCCCAGATCATCAGCACCTCAGCCACCATCGCCAACCCTGTCGAACTGACTGCGATGCTCACAGAGCGGCAACCGATGTTGGTCGACGAGAACGGGGCGCCGAACGGCCGGCGGCACATCGTGCTGTATAACCCCCCGTTGCTCGACGCTCATTTGGGCATACGGCGCTCGGCGATGGCCGATGCGCGCCTGATCGCCAACCTGCTGCAGCAACTCGACCTGCAGACTGTTGTCTTTTGCCAGTCTCGTGGGGGGGTGGAGCAGCTGCTGCTCGAACTGCGCCAGGACGCCGTGCAGGCGGGGCACGCAGCCGATAGCGTACGAGGCTATCGCGGTGGCTATCTCGATAGTGAGCGTCGTGAGATTGAGCAGGGGCTACGCGCGGGCCAGGTGCGTGTGGTGGTGGCCACCAACGCCCTGGAGCTCGGCGTCGATATCGGGGGCATGGCGGCGGCCGTGCTGGTGGGCTATCCGGGATCGGTGGCAAGCACCTGGCAACGCATCGGTCGTGCCGGTCGCGGCTCTGACGACAGCCTGGCGGTGCTGGTGGCCACCGCATCGCCTCTCGATCAGTACATCGTCACGCATCCAGACTATTTGTTCGCACAGGCTCCTGAGCGCGGGCTGGCGAACCCTGATAACCTGCACGTGCTGCTGAGCCATGTGCGTTGCGCCAGCTACGAGCTCCCCTTTGCCGCCGATGAGGTTTATGGTCATGAGGATGTGCAGGCTGTGCTGGCCCATCTGGAGATGCTGGGTGAGCTGCGCCGCTCACGCGTCCGCTGGCACCGCATAGCGGGCGACTATCCTGCGGGCGAGGTGTCGCTACGCTCGGCCAGCCCTGAGCGCATCACCATTCTGAAGCAGGGAATCGATGGAGAGCAGGTGATCGGCACTGTCGATCGTGAAACGGCCCCATTGTATGTGCACGAACAGGCCATCTATCTGCATGAAGGGCAACAGTATCTAGTAGATCGGCTGGACTGGCCGACGGGCACGGCGCATGTGCATGCCGTGAGCGTCGACTACTTTACCCGCGCCAGCGGCAATACCACGGTGCAGATCCTCGACACACGCCGCGAAGAGGCGCATCGCGGCTATGTCTTGCAGCGAGGCGAGATTGAGTTGACGCGCCGTGTCACCGGCTTTCGGCGACTACGGCAGCGAACTCTCGAGCTGATCGGCTGGGGAGAGATCGATCTGCCAGAGCAGACGATACAGACTGAGGCCATGTGGCTGACGCTGAGCGAGGAGTTGGTAGCCGGGCTGAGTGATGCCGCCAGCTGGATCGGCGAGGGCAGCTTTTCTCGTGGTCCCGACTGGCCCCAGCAGCGCCATTCGGTGCTAGAGCGCGATGGCTACGCCTGTCGATGGTGCGGGGCCAAGGCGCGGCCCGGGCAGGGGCTCCACGTGCACCATCTGCGCCCCTACAGCACCTATGGCCAAGGGGACGACTCGCCCTGGCAGACGGCCAACGACCTCACTAACCTGGTCACCCTGTGCCCCTCGTGCCATCGCCGGGCAGAGCAGAGCGTGGCTGTGCGCGGAAGTCTCGCCGGGTTGGGGCATGCCCTCCGGCATCTGCTCCCCACGCTCCTTTTGTGCGATCCGGGCGATGTGAGTGTGGTGAGCGAGCCGCGCACGGTGCAGACGGGACTGGCGACACTATTCGTCTACGATGATCTGCCGGGCGGCGTCGGCCTGAGCTTTGAGGCCATGGATGCGTTTGGCCCGCTCATCGGACGCGTGCTAGAGCTGGTCGAGGGTTGCGCCTGTACGAGTGGTTGCCCTTCTTGCATCGGGCCGGTGCTCGCCGATGACCTGGGCGCCAAGGGTCGGGTGTTGGCTTTGGCCGAACGCCTGATCGAGGGCCTCTCGTAGGTCATGGTATAATGATCGCGGGAGTGAGCGCGACATGAGTAGCCTGTTCGATCGTCTGCTGCGCCTTGGGCCGGTGCCCGATAGGTCACCGCAACGGCGTCCCGTTGTGCCGCTCAGCGAGATGGTGGGCGGCGCTTGGATCGAGAACACCGCCGGGCGCTGCCTGCGGGCTGATGCGCGCTTTGCACTGGATTACGCCCACGGAGACCTTTGTTTGCGCGCTGCAACCGAGGTGGGCGCTACGCTCCTGAAAGCGGCCGGTATGGGTGAGGTGTCAACCAGCAGCCTGCTCTTTTTGGATACAGAGACAACCGGTCTGGGCCGTGATGCGGGCACCTTTGCCTTTCTGATAGGCCTCGGCAGTTTCGATGGCACCATCTTTGAGGTGCGGCAGTACTTTGCCGAGGAGCCAGACGATGAGCCAGCAATGCTGCGTGAACTAGAGGGCGAGTTGGGGCAGAGGGCGACGCTCGTCACCTTTAACGGCGTAGGCTTTGACTGGCCCCTGTTGGAGAACCGCTTTCGCTATCACGGGCTGCAGCCGCCCGAACTCGAGGGCCACCTCGACCTGCTGCGATGGTCTCGCGCGCTCTGGCGGCACGTGCTGCCCTCATGCGCTCTGTCGTCTCTAGAGCGTCAGGTGCTGGGTGTAGCGCGCACTGGCGAAGACGTGCCTGGTTACCTCATTCCCCAACTGTACTATGATTACCTACGGACGGGCAACGTGCAGCCGCTGGTGGGCGTGTTCTACCACAATCTGATGGATGTCATGTCGATGGCCTGCCTCATGGCCCGCGTCTCGAGTCAGATGGGGCTTGAGCCTGAGCCGAGCGAGACGCCATGCGACCTGTTGGCCATCGGACGCCTTCACGAACGACTGGGCAATCACGCCGAGGCAAGGGCTGCCTACACGGCGGCGACAAGGAGCCCCGATCTGCGAATCGCTGCCGAAGGGTGGGATCGCTACGGGCTGTTGCTAAAGCGGTTGGGGCGTAACGATGAGGCGGCGATGGTATGGAGCGAGCGTCTTGAGGGCCCGAGTCCCGTCCCCTTTATCGAATTGGCCAAACACCTCGAGCACCGCGAACGGGATCATGCCGCTGCTCGGGATGTGGTGCTGCGAGGGCTGGCGCGCCTAGAGAGGGGTGAGATAGACCATCCCTGGCCAGACGATCTGTGGAACGACTTGAACTACCGTTTGGACAGACTTGAGCGCCGTCTGGGCCGCAGCGCTAGCTCGGCCACCTAGAGCTGCCTGGTGAAGATGTCATAGTCACCAACCGGTCGCCAGCCGAGTGATACCAACGCAGCGATGTCGCTGGGCGCGCTGCGGGGCGCAAGCACGCCCGCTTCGGCAAGGCCTGTCATCACCGCATCGCACCCGATGCGCGTGACCAACGCAGCACAATCTTCAGGCGATCGCCCCGAGATTTCTTCGATCCAACAGCCGCGATACGCGAGGGTGGCCACCTGGATGCTGGTTGCACGGGCGAACGTCGTAGTATCATTGGCCCACTCGGTAGCTGTAGCCCGGGCATCTGGGCGCTCGGCAAGTTGAAGCTGCCTGCTCACGAGGCGCTCGCTGGGCGCGGCACCGCTGCTCGCGTGGCGGTTCCAGACGAGCATAGTGCAGGGCACTACCGCCTCGAACCCGGCACTGTGAAAGACCGTCTGCGAGGCCGTATTGTCGACAGCTACGACAGCACGCGCCATGGTACAGTGGCGGCCGGTGGCCTGGTCAAGCGCTCTGGCGACAAGCTCTCGTGCATAACCGCGGCGACGGTGCGCAGAGAGCACGCCCAACATATCCATCTCAAGGCGGGCCCCCAGTGGGCCCCACGTCTCGATGCAGCTCAAGAAGCCCACCAGCGCCTCCTCGACATAACAGCCCAGGCACAGATGAGCAGGTGAGCGTAAAACGTCCAGCGCCTCGTCGATGGTATAGTCGCTGTCGCCGAGTGAGTTGCGCTCGACATAAAGGAGTTCGGCAACGTCCGCGCGCATCAAGGAAACGGGCTTGATCAACATGGCCATAGTCTATGCACCCCCAGTGAGCGCACAACTTGACGCTGGACTGTCGCCCTCTCTATAATGCGCCAACTCGCACGGGGGCAGGGAATGAGCATCTATAGCGGCTATGCGGCGGTATACGACGCCTCGGGGCAATTGGGCTTTAGCCTGCGGATGATCGGCTACCTCGAAGAGCTGCTGGAGCGGTTTCCGCCACCAGGTAAACGGTGGCTCGATCTGGCCTGTGGCACGGGCACTGTGGGCGTTTCGCTGGCCAGGCGTGGCTATCAGGTCACGGGCATCGACGGTTCCGAGCAGATGCTGGCCGAGGCGCGGCGTAAAGCCGAGGCCGCTGGTGTTGAGGCGATATGGATGCAGCATGATATGCGCGAGTTTACCTTGCCAGAGCGTTGCAACGTGGCCACCTGTCTCTATGACAGCCTGAACTATATGCTCACGTCAGACGATCTCTCCGCAGTCTTTGGCCAGGTTGCCAGGGCCCTGACGCGGGGCGGGCTCTTTTTCTTTGACATGAACACAGCGTTTGCCCTCGAGACGTTTTGGGGTGGGCAGGCGTACTTTGACGATCAGGGCGATCTGGCGGTGGCCTTTAACACACGTTACAGCCCCAGCCGCCGACAAACAACGGTGACGGTGACCTGGTTCGAGCGCGATCGCGCCACTGGGCTGTATTCCAAGAGTTCCGAGCGACACACTGAGCAGGCCTATCCGCCTGAGCATGTCTCGACGCTGCTGGTAGATGCTGGCTTTGAGGTGCTGGCGATGTATGATTGCTTCTCTCTGCGTCCGCCGCACGAGGAGACCTCGCGCATTCTTTGGGTTGCCAAGCTCGCGAAAGGCCGAGCGCATGGCTAGAACACGTTCGGGCCTCGCACGTTCTCTCCGCTGCCCCCAACGGCTGGCCGCATGGCGCGCTTTGCTGGCGACGATGGCGTTGGCTCTGGTGCTGGCTGCCTGCGCAACGTCGCCTGACGGAAAGCCGACGCTTGATGCGAACCCAGCGCCTGCGGTGGCGCCCAACGATGCGACCACAGGAGCCGGCAGTGAACAGAGCGAGGCTCCGCTGCCCAGCGTCGAGGCGCCAGCGACTGTTGAGCCTGCCGCGCAGGTCGATGAGCGCCAGGAGGATGAGGCCGAGTCTGCCTGGCCTGTTTGTTTCGAGTTGATCGCTGACGAGAAACTGCGCACCGACGCATACCGACTCTATGAGCGCGGTGAATACGAGTCTTTTGTTGAGCAGCTGTCGGCGCGGCGCGGCGCGGCCGGCACTGACGCACAGGCTGTCGACCTGTGCCTGGCCATGGCCCATCTCGTCGACGGCGACCTTGCGGCTGGTGTCTCGCTGCTTCTGCCCTGGGCTGAGCTGGCGGGCCCCTTACAGCACCAGACGCTCGCTATGCTGGCAGACGCCTATGAGCAGGCTGGCCAGTGGCAGCCTGCCAGCAATGTCTATAGCATGCTCCTGGCTCTGGATCCTCCGGCTCAAGAGCAGGTGCTTTGGCGCGCCGCGCGCGCCAACGTTCAGGCAGGAGACGAGAGCCAGGCCCTGCGCCAGCTACAGCAGATCGATACAGCCCTGCTTACAGCGGCGTTTCGAGCGCAGGTTCTCGAAGAGCTGGCGCGCCTTGCGCGTATGAGCAACCAGTGGGAGCTGGCGTTGGCGGCCCTCGATGAGATTCAGTCATTCGCCGTGCAGCCTGCCTACAGGATGATGATCGAGGTCGAGCGAGCGCGAACGCTCCTGAGTATCGGTGACGACGAGACTGCTCTCGCTATCTTGCGGCAGGCCATGGTCGAGTATCCCGACCAGGTAGCCGGACAACAGGCTTTGTTGGTGCTTCGAGAGCTGGCGGCCGAAGGCGAAGAGGATGACGACGACGCCAAACCAGTGTCGCTCGTTGAGCCTCTGATCGAGGCGCGCGTGCTCTACCATAGCCATCAGAACGAAGCGGCCGAGGATGCTATCAAGGCTGCTCTCAAGACTCGCGATGCCGACCGTGCCGAGGCATACGCGCTGCGCGGCCTGATCTCTGCAGCGAGAGGCCAGCCCCGTTCAGCGTTGGCAGAGCTCGATCGTGCCATCACACTCTACAGCCAACGCGGCCAGCTCGAGGATGCAGTGACACAGCGCCGTATTGCCGAGGTCTGGTTCGCCAAGGCTGACGTAGTCAAGCAGAATAACGGCGACCCGAGCAAGGTGTACACCCTCTATGCCTCGCGGTATGCCAGGCACCCCGATGCTCCGCAAGCGTTGCAGCTTGCCGCACGGTATCTGGCCGCTAGTGAGCAGCCAGGCCGTGCAGCCGACCTGTATGCGCGCATCGCCGCAGAGTATCCCGACAGCGCGATGGCAGAAGAGGCCGGATTGTATGCGGGACTGTTGTACTATCAGAACGCCGACCCCGAGCGTGCGCGAACGGTTTGGGCCAGCGAGCTGCAACGGCTCGAGGCCGGTGCGGCAGACGAGTCAAGGGCGCGGATTCTGGTGTGGACGGGGCTTGCGCTGCGGGATACCGGCGATCTGCTGGGCGCGGGCGAGGCCTGGAAGCAGGCTACGACGCTGGCTCCTGATAGCTACTGGGGGGTCAGGGCGACTGATCTCATGGCGGGAACATCTCTTCGGCTTGGGCTGGAGGCCGCCATGCCTGCGGCAAGCCCTCCGACGGCCTGGGATGCCGTTGAGGACTGGGTTTCGAGCTGGGCTTTGTCGTCAGAGGTCGATCTTCGAGAGCAGGTGAGCGGCGGCCTCTGGATGTGGCGTGTGGGTTGGCAGAGCGATGCCGTGTCGAGGTTGTACGCACTGGCCACTCAAGAGCGCAGTAACGCTCCTCTGCTGCTCTATATGGCGCGCGAGAGCGAGGTCGCTGGCTGTCGCTATATCGCTAGCGTGGCCGCCGAGTACCTCATTCGCGAGGGCCAACAGCGCCAGGCGGATGCTGCCCCTGACGACCTCTGGCGCGTTGCGTATCCGATGGCTTACCCCGAGTTGGTGGCCGAGTATGCCGAGCGGTATGGAATAGATCCGCTGTTGTTCACCGCACTGATCCGCCAAGAGAGCCGCTTCTATGCGCGCGCGGTCAGCTCGGCTGGTGCCCGTGGGCTCACACAGGTCATGCCCGCAACGGGAAAGTGGATCGCCGAGAGCATCGGGCCCGAGGACTATCGCGAGACGCTGCTAACGAGGCCCTACCTCAATCTGCGCTATGGCGCCTGGTATCTGAACTTTGGGCTCGGCCTGCGCGGGCGCGACTGGCCAGCGGCGCTGGTGGCCTACAACGCGGGGCCAGGCAGCCTCGATCTGCTGACAGAGGGGCGAGAGATCGTCGACTATGACCTTTTTGTCGAGACGCTGGCCTACAGCGAGACCAAGGCCTATGTCACCGGCGTCTACCGTCAGTACCGCATCTACGAGCGCCTCTATCGCTGACGGCCTCTGATGCAAGGAAAAGGCCCCCAATCGGGGGGCCTTTCTGCTCTGAGGTGCCGAGCGCCTAGATGAACCAGGACGCGTTTGCCTTGTCGGTGGCGCCGATCATCGAGGCCACGCCACCAACCGTCACGCCATCAAACAGCTCTTCGTGCCTGATGCCCATCATATCCATTGTCATCTGACAGGCCACCACATGCACGCCAGAGTCGATCGCCGCCTGAATGAGCTTGGGCAGCGAGTCGATGTTCTTCTCTTCCATCACCTTCTTGATCATGGCGGTGCCCAGGCCGCCCATGTTCAGCCGTGACAGACGCAGAGCGTCGGGCCCCTTGGGCATCATCCACCCGAACATGCGCTCAACGAGGTTCTTGCTGACCGGTGGCGCCTGTGGCTTGCGCAGGATGTTGAGCCCCCAGAAGGTAAAGAACATGGTTACCTGTTGGCCCATAGAAGCTGCGCCGTTAGCGATGATAAACGCGGCGATGGCATGGTCGAGGTCGCCCGAGAAAACCACCATCGTCTTGGCGCGGTTGGCGACGGCCGTGGGCTGTTCTGCCAACAGCGGCAGCGGCCCGCCTTTGCTGAGCACGGCCGTGATGACGCCTTCTTCCTGATCGAGGGCGAGCACGGTGTTGCCCGTGTTCTCGGCCCACACACCCACGTCGTGCCGAAAGCCGGGGTCGGTCGCCGACACGCGCACCGTCTGGCCCTCTTCCATCTCTTGCATCTGCTTATAGAGCATCATGATGGGGCCGGGGCACTGCAAGCCAGTGGCGTTGAGGCTATAGTCGCTCTTGATCAGCTTAGGGTCGAGCATGGGGGCTGGCGCCTCCTTCGATCGTGTGGCGTTGGTGCTGGTGACGATGGGGTGCGATTGAGGCTCGCTAGCCAGGGTAAAGGTGTTCCATCCACCCGTCAGGTTGCGCGAACGATAGCCGTTTTGCCGCAGAATTCGATCGGCACCATAGCCGCGGCGGCCGCGAGCGCAGAATATGATCCACTCCTTGCTCTTGTCGAGTTCGTCAATGCGGTCGCGCAGCTCCTCAACAGGGATCCATACCGCGCCCTCGATCGTACCCAGCTCGTATTCAAGGCGACTACGCACATCGAGGATGCCTGTGCTATCGGGGTCGCGAGCAATGACCTCGTTCCACGTAACCAGGGCTGTGTCGCCCCGCAACTCGTTGGCCGCCGCAAAACCAGCGACGTTAACCGGATCCTTCGCGGCTCCATAAGGTGGCGCATAGGCCAACTCGAGTTCCTCGATGTCAAATACAGTCATACCGGCGATCAAAGCCGTGGCTAACGTATCGATCGTGCGGTCGACAGCGTGATAGCCCAGCACCTGCGCCCCCAGCAGCTTGCCATCGCTGGCGCCGTATAGCAGCTTGATGGTCTGCATGGTGGCACCGGGGTAGTAGCCCGCATGATCATAGTTGTGCGTGGTGCTGGTGCGATAGGCGATGCCCGCCTGCTCCAGGCGGCGACTGTTGGCTCCCGTCGAGGCCGCCACTAGATCAAACACCTTGACGATCGATGTGCCGTAGGTCCCCTTGTAGGGCAGCTCAAGGCCTGTGATGTGGCTGGCCGCCGTCCGTGCTTGGCGGTTGGCGGGGCTTGCCAGTGGCACGGCCGTGGGCTGCCCCGTTACGGGATCGAGCACCTGCACCGCATCGCCCACGGCGTAGATGTCTGGATCGGATGTCTGCATGAGTTGGTTCACGGCAATATGGCCACGTGGACCGATTTCGAGACCCGCACTCCGCGCCAGGTCGCTCTCGGGCTTGACGCCCACGGCCATGATGGCGAGATCGGCCTGGTAGGTGGCGCCTGATGACACCGTCACCTCAAGCCCACCGGCAGGCAGGGCAGCGATCGACTTGACGCCATCGCCCAGCACCAGGCCTACGCCCCGCTGGACCAATTCGCGGTGAATGCCCGCGGCCATGTCAGGGTCCAGCGGCGCCATCACCTGGCTGAGCATCTCGATCACGTTGACCTGTAGCCCTGCCAGGTGGAGGTTCTCGGCCATCTCAAGCCCGATAAATCCCCCGCCGATGACCGCAGCACTGGTCGCATGGTTGGCATCGATGTACGCCTTGATGGCATCCATATCTGGGATGTTGCGCAGCGTAAACACATTAGGCAGGTCGGCTCCAGGGACGGGTGGCACTACCGGCGACGCCCCAGGTGACAGGACGAGCTTGTCATAAGCGAGCGTGTAGGCCGCGCCTGTAGATAGGTCGCGGACCTCAATGGTGTGCTCGCCAGGGTTGACTGACAGTGCCTCGTGCTGTGTGCGAACGTCGATGGCGAACTCGCCTTCGAGTTCCTCAGGCGTCGTGATGATAAGCTTATCACGCTCGCCGATGGTGCCTCCGATATGATAGGGCAGGCCGCAGTTAGCGAACGATACGAAGGGGCCCCGCTCTATCAGGATGATGCTGGCAGACTCGTCACGCCTGCGCAGGCGCGTAGCTGCAGTGGCACCGCCTGCCACACCACCAACGATGACATAGGTCTTCATGTATCTACCCTCGCTCCCCAGAGCATCGACGCCGTGTAGTTGTGACGTCTTTCACAATTATACGCTAGGGGGGTAGGGTGTGTCAACTCGCTGTTGTGCATATGTGCCGACTCGCACACAGGGTGACTGCTTGACCAGCCGCCGGTGCTTGACTAGAATCGGCCTATCATGCTCGAGCCACGGTAGGATGATCGGTAGAAAAGCGTACTTGGTGATACTCGCTCTGATAGGCGCCATGTTCGGCACTGGGTTCAGCCCGGCCGTTATTGCGCCTTCAGATGCCCCCTTCTGGGGCGCTACCCGCGAATACCTGGCCGGCTTGCGCGAGCCCACACCACCTCACGTCTCGGCTGCGGCCTATATTCTGGTTAACCCGACTACCAGCACCATTGTGCTGGCGCACGAAGAGCACGCCAGGCGCGCCCCCGCCTCTTTGACCAAGATCATGACGTTCATGACTGCGACCAGTCTCGTGGCGACGGGGGGGGCGCCTGTCGACTCGTTGGGCGCTGATCTGCAGGTCATTAAAGCCGACTTTTACCCGTACACCGCCATCGGCATGCGTGAGGACGCGTATTTCACGCTCGAAGAGCTGCTCTATATCCTGCTCGTGCCCAGCGACAACGCTGCGGCGGTGACGATTGCGCGCAGCCTATCAGGCACAGAGACCGCCTTTGTTGCCGAGATGAACGCGTTGGCCGCCACGTGGAGCCTCGTAGATACACGCTTTGCCAACGCCCATGGGCTCGATGCCGCTGGCCAGTACTCTAGTGCGTTCGACCTCGCCATCCTGTCTCGAGCAGCCATGGACAACCCGCTGTTTGCCGAGATCGTGGCACAGGCACAAATCGATAAGGGTGGGTACAGACTCACGACTACGAACGAGCTACTGACGCGCTATCCGGGTGCGGTGGGCATCAAGACGGGCACCACCGATGACGCAGGCCAGTGTCTGGTGGGGTGGGTTGAGCGGCCAGCAGGCCAGGCGCTTACGGTTGTGTTGGGTTCTACAGACCGCTTTGCCGACTCTGCTGCACTGCTCGACTATTTCTACGCAAACCACGTCGAGCTCATCATCGACCTGCCGCGGTCCGCGCTCAACCGCTATCGCGATGCTAACGGTGACGAACACGAGTTCACCATCGCCGAACCAGTGACCTTTCTGGTGCACCCCTGGCAACTTGGCTCTCTGCGCTACACGCGCCGCTTGTGGCAAGCGCCCGCTGATGCTGGCGCCGACGAGCCGTTGGGCGCGCTGGAGGTCTGGATGAACGGCAAGCTATTTACCGAATTGCCCCTCTATGCCCGCCGCTGAAGGAGGGCAGGACCGCCTGAACCGCTTTCTGGCGCGGTGCGGGGTGGCGTCACGCCGGGCCTGCGATGGCCTGATCGCAGCGGGGCGTGTGCAGGTCAATGGTGAGGTGGTTGATGCTCTTGGGACGCGCATCGATCCCGAGAGAGACCGTGTCGCAGTCGATGGCGTCGTTGTGCGGCCGCCAACGGCGTACCGCTATTACTTGCTCTACAAGCCGGTGGGCTATGTTACCACGGCCTCCGATCCGCACGCCGAACAGATCGCCCAAAGCCTCGTGCCACGCTCGCCGCGCCTTTTTTCGGTGGGGCGGCTCGATGCCGATAGCGAAGGACTGTTGTTGTATACCAATGATGGGCAGACGGCGCAACGTCTCTCGCACCCGCGCTACGAGCACCCCAAGGAATATCTGGCGTTGGTCTGCGGAGTCGCGCCCCTCGATCTGCATGAGCGCTTTGCCACTGGTGTGGACTTGCCCCGCGAGGAGTGGCCAGCCAAAGGTGCTCTGACGCCTCTACCCGCAGGCTATCGCTTTAGGGGAGAGGCGGCGCCGCGTGGCTGCGCCTGGTTCAAGCTGGTGGTGCGCGAGGGGCGCAAGCATCTGGTAAGGCGCATGTTCGAGGCTGTGGGCATGACGGTGACACGATTGGTGCGCGTGCGTATGGGGCCGCTGCGACTCGGCGGTCTGCTGCCTGGTAAAGGGCGCTGGCTCGAGGCCGATGAGGTCAAGGCGCTGGTGCGCTTTGGACGGGAAAGAGAGTGATGAGATCGATTAGTATCGCCATAGATGGGCCGGCCGCATCTGGTAAGAGCACCATCGGTGCGCTGGTGGCGGCCCGGTTGGGCTTTGTATACATCGACACAGGCGCCATGTATCGAGCGGTGACGTGGGCGGCACTCGAGCGCGGAGTCGCTATCGCAGATGAGGCCACGATAACGGCACTCGCCCAGCAGTTGCGCATCGACATCATCAACACTGGGCCCGCTGATGGTCGGCAATACACGGTACTAGCCGACGGTGTCGATATTACCTGGGCTATTCGCGAGCCAAAGATCAACGACCATGTCTCGCCCGTGTCAGCCTATCCAGGCGTGCGCTCGGCGCTGGTTCGGCAGCAGCGCCGCATCGCGGAGCGTGGTGGGGTTGTGCTGGTGGGGCGCGACATCGGCACTGTGGTGCTGCCCTGCGCTGAGGTCAAGATCTATCTGGACGCGACTCTGCAAGAGCGCGCACGCCGACGATGGGCCGAGGCCACTGCGCGAGGACTCCAGGTCTCGCTCGAAAAGGTCACCAGCGAGCTGGCTATGCGTGATCGCATCGACAGCACGCGCGCCGACTCGCCACTGGCTGTGGCGGCCGATGCCTGTGTGATCGATAGCACGACGCTTTCTATCGATGACGTGGTGACTGCTGTGTTGGGCGTCATCGCCGAAAAGCGCGGCTGCCGATGACGTCACAGAGAGGGAACGTGATTACCGCTGTCGATCCTGGGAGCATCGGCGACGAGATCGGTCTGGAGCCCGGCGATCGACTGCTGGCGATCAATGGCCACTTGTTGCGTGACGTCATCGACTATCGCTTCTATGGTGCCGATGAGGAGCTGTGGCTTGACATTGAGCGCGACGGTCAGGTACATCGCATCCAGGTCGAGCGCGATTATGACGAGACGTTGGGGCTCACCTTTGATTCGGTGCTCTTTGACGACCTGAGGCAGTGCGACAATCGCTGTCCCTTTTGCTTTGTGGCCCAGATGCCGCGGGGTTTGCGCGCCAGTCTATACGTTCGCGACGATGATTATCGTCTGTCATTCCTTAGCGGTAGCTTCGTCACCCTCACGAACCTTGATGAGGATGATTGGGCGCGCATCGCTGAGCAGCATCTCAGCCCGCTGTTTGTGTCTATCCACGCTACCGATCCGGTTGCGCGCCGAGCCTGTCTGGGCAATGCCCAGGCGCCAGATATCGTCGCACAGATTCACCGGCTTGGCACTCTTGGGGTCGAGGTGCATGGGCAGGTGGTCATTGTCCCTGGGCTCAACGATGGTGCGCATCTCGAGCGGACCATCAACGATTGCGCAGCGCTCTGGCCCACGCTGCAGAGCCTCGCCCTGGTGCCTGTGGGCCTGACGCGCTTTCACCACGGCGCGGGTCGCACCCTCACGGCCGATGAGGCGCGTGCCGTGCTATCCATGGCTATGCGCCTACGGGGTGGTCTATCTTCGACCATTGACACCACCTGGCTCTACCCGGCCGATGAGCTCTATCTTTCGGCGCGGGAGCCCATTCCGCCTGCTCTGTTCTACGATGCCCCCGAGCAACGCGATAACGGTGTAGGCCTGGTGCGCGAGCTGCTGGACGATTGGGCGCAGACGCGGATGCGTCTCGGTCGGCGCCATATTGCCGTGTCGAGCGCGACGCTGGTGTGCGGCACGGCCATCGCACCTGTGCTGGCGCCTCTCGTAGACGAACTGGCCTCGGCAATTGGGACCAGGCTGCATCTCGAGCCCATAGTTAATCGCTTCTTCGGAGAGAGTGTGACGGTGTCAGGGCTCATCACCGCGCAAGATGTGATAGCGCAACTGGCGCCCGAGCGGACAGGCGACTGCATCGTCTTGCCGCGATCCATGTTCGATGCCGATGGGGGCCGCACCCTCGATGACGTCACGTTGGCTCAACTCTACGACCACTATGGGCGCCCCGTTCATACCGCCGATCGGCTCAGTCGTGTCATGCGAGTTCTGAACGAGTGCCCCTAGCCAACCGCGTTTGACAGGGCGGGGCTGTTCTGAGAAGATGAGTTACGCCACCGGTGCTCAGCACCCTGAGCGATACGGTTTGATTTGCCGCACAGTCGATCAATGATAGGGGGAGCGCGATATGATACCTGGGTTTGCGGGCAAGATCCTCAAGGTAGATCTGACTCGGGGTGTCTCCTCTGTGGAGGAGAAGGACGCAGCTTTTTACCGGCGTTACATGGGCGGTAACGGATTCATTGCGCACTATCTGTTGGCCGAGATGGACCCTAAAGCCGATCCCTTGGGGCCAGACAATCTGCTGATCTTTGCCACCGGTGCCATCACGGGCCTGCCCATCGCAGGCGCCGGGCGCAGTGCCGTGGGGTGCAAGTCACCGCTGAGCGGTGGCTATGGCGAGGCCGACGTCGGCGGCTATTTTGGTGCCGAACTCAAGCAGGCTGGCTTTGACGCCATCGTCATCAGAGGCAGGGCCCCCAAGCCAGTCTATCTGTGGATTCACGACGGCAAAGTTGAGATTCGGTCGGCCGAGCATCTGTGGGGCATGACCACGCTCGATTGCCAGACGACAGTACAGGGTGAGCTGGACGACAGGCGCGTGCGCTTGGCCATGATCGGCCCTGGCGGCGAGAAGCTGGTGCGCTATGCCTGCATTATCAACGACCTTCGGCACGCAGCAGGTCGCACGGGCACCGGCGCAGTGATGGGTTCCAAGAATCTCAAAGCCGTGGTGGCTCGCGGCGAACCCAAGGTGCCCATCGCCGACGAGGCGGCCTTCAAGGAGCTTTCTCGCTGGATGGTGCGCAACTGGAAGCAAGATGCCTTTGGACTGCACGACACCGGCACGAACGGCGGCCTGGTAGATCTGAACGAAGTTGGTGCGTTGCCTACTCGCAATTTCCAGGACGGCCAGTTCGAGGGCGCTGAAAAGATCGGTGGCATTGCGATGCGCGATACGATCACCACCGGACGCGAGGGGTGCTATGCCTGCCCGATCCGCTGCAAGCGCGTCGTCGAGGTTCACGACGACGAGTATGACGTCAATCCGATCTATGGTGGGCCAGAGTATGAGACGGTGGGCGCGTTTGGATCAGTCTGTGGCGTCGACGATCTGCGGGCCATTGCCAAGGCGCATGAGTTGTGCAACGCCTATAGCCTTGACACCATCACCACCGGTATGACTGTGGCCTTTGCGATGGAGTGCTTTGAGAATGGCCTGCTCACCCTAGAGGACACCGACGGGCTAGACCTGCGCTTTGGCAATGCTGCGGCCATGGTTGAGATGACGCGTCGCATATGCGAGCGCGAGGGGGCCCTGGCGGATCTCCTGGCTGAAGGACCCACTGTGGCCGCCAAGCAGCTCGGGCCCGAGGCCGAGCCATTCCTGGTGACGGTCAAGGGGCAGCCATTCCCAATGCACGAGTCGCGCTATCGCCATGGGCAGGGCCTTGGCTATGCGTTGTCGCCCACCGGCGCCGACCATATGCACAACTTTTGGGATGAGGGTTTGGCCAACTCTGAGCTAAACGAAGGCCTGCAAAGCCTGGGCGTCTACACGTCAGTGCCGCAGACCGAGCTCTCGCCCGTCAAGGTGCGAGCCTACAAGGCCGTCAGCAACTGGCAGTGGGTGCACAACCATCTCGGACACTGCATGTTTGTGCCCTGGTCGCGCGATCAGATGGTCGACATCGTGCGTGCCATTACCGGGTGGGAAACGACAGTGCACGAGTTGCTGATGGTGGGCGAGCGCGGTGTTACCATGGCGCGGGCCTTTAACCAGCTATGCGGGTTGGGTCGCAAAGACGATGTGTTGCCCCTGCGCATGAACACGAGCTTTAGGGCGGGGGTGGTCAACGAAGCACCCATCGATCCAGAAGTGCTCGACGAGCATGTTGGCCTGTTCTACGAGATGATGGGTTGGGATGCCGAGACTGGCGTACCGACGTCGGCCAGGCTCCACGAGCTGGATATCGCCTGGGTGGCCGAGCTCTTCTAGTGACGTGGATCAGGCGCCGTGGCGGGTAACCGTCACGGCGCTTCTTTTTCGCTCTGTGGAGGTGGGCAGTGAGAGGCTGGCGAGATGCGCGTTGTTGGCGCGAAGTGCTCATCAGGGGCGGCATAACGGCGATCATGGCTGGCGTGATCTACTTTGCGCTGGTGCCCGAACCGCTGATCTGGCTAGCGCCCGTCGTGGTCTCGGCGCTGGTGGTGATGCGCTGGGTCGTGCGACCCGAGACGCTGGATGATCTCGACTAGGCAACTTGCTACGTTTGGGTTGATTCTGACGCGCGGCTATAATCGACCTGCTATGCATGAATACGCTGTCACCGAAAACGTCGTTGATATCGTTTGTCGTCATGCCGTCAAGGCTGGTGCGCGCCGTGTGCGTCGTGTCCATCTGGTGGTCGGTGAGCTGTCGTCGATCATCGATGATAGCGTCCAGTTCTACTATGACCTCATCAGCGAGGGCACGGTTGCACAAGCGGCAGAACTCGTCTTTCGACGCGTGGCTGTCGAGGTTGAGTGTGGCGCCTGTGGATACGTCTGGCAGCCTGCCGATGCCGACTGGACCTGCCCACAATGCGGTCAGGCGCAGGCGCGTGTGCGGGCTGGCCGCGAGTTCTATGTAGAAAGCATCGAGGTGGAAGACTGATGAGCAGAATCCCCGTGGTCGAGCGCATTATGAAGGCCAACGACGACGTGGCAGCAAGCAACCGTCAGTTGCTCGATGAGCACGGCGTCCACGCCGTCAATATCATCGCCGCGCCGGGCGCCGGCAAGACGAGCCTTATCCTGGCTGTGTCGGTCGCGCTGGCAGGGCGAGTTCGCGTGGGTGTCATCGAGGGCGACCTGGCCTCTGATGTCGACGCCCAAAAAGTGCGCGCAGCGGGCCTACCCGTCTATCAGATTAACACAGGCGGCGGTTGCCATCTGGATGCGCGACAGGTGCGCGTGGCGCTTGATCAGATGCCCCTCGATGAGATCGATCTGTTGCTGATCGAGAATGTGGGCAACCTGGTGTGCCCCGTGAACTTTGTGCTGGGCGAGCACACGCGTCTGGGTATCTCGAGCGTGCCCGAAGGCGACGACAAGCCGCACAAGTATCCCACTATCTTTGCCAACGTGGATGCGTTGGCTCTGAACAAGGCTGACCTGCTGGCCTTTATGCCGTTTGATGTCGCCGAGTTCGAGCGGCTGGTGCGTTCGCTGAACCCCGAGATAGCGGTGTTCCAGGTATCCAGCACCGTGGGCACGGGTATCGACGCGTTGGCCGACTGGCTTGCCGGCCTGGCCGCCTGAGGCACTACACCGAGGGAGCAAGACATGGACAAGCGCACGGCCGCACTGGTTGGTGAGAGCATCGCACATGCCGCCCATGATACCTGGTTCGGGCTGGCGCCGGTGCTGCTGGCCTCGATGAGCACCGAACTGGCGCTCAAGAACTCGGATATCGGACTGGCGCTGCTGTTCTATAACGCCATCTCGTCTGTCACGCAGCCCCTTTTTGGGCGCCTCGCCGAGAAGGTGGGGGGGCGCACGCTCGCCGTGAGCGCGATAGTCTGGACCTCTCTCATGTTCATGCTCGCGGTATATGCACCGGCCAAGTGGATGTTGCTGCTGGTTCTGGCACTGGCTGGCTTTGGCTCGGGGGCCTTTCACCCTCAGGGGACAGCCAACGCAACGGCATCTGGCGGCGGGCGCTGGGGGGCGACGGCTGCGTCGGTCTTTTTCCTTGGCGGGACGTTGGGCGCCTCTCTGACGGGTTCGGCGCTGGGAGGTTTTCTTATCGGCACTTTTGGCCGACGTTCGCTCATCATCATCGCTTTTATAACGGTGAGTGTCGCCCTCCTGGTGGTCAGGCGTCTGGTGCCCCATGCGCTTCCAGATCGCGAGGATGGTCCCGCACCCATCGAGCATTCGCTGCCGCGGCAGGGGCGTGCTTTTTACGTACCGCTGGTGATCCTGCTGATCGGTCTCGCCCTGCGCTCGCTGACCCAACAGACGATGAGCGCCTACGTGCCCAAGTACGAGCAAGATCTGGGGGCCTCGCCGGCAACGTATGGACTGGTGCTTTCGGCCTACCTGGCTGCCAACGCTATCGGGGGCGTGCTGGGCTCATACCTGGCCGATCGCATTGGCTTTCGTGGCGTATTGGTCGGGTCGCTGACCGTCGCGGGCATCGCGCTATTTGGGTACTTTGTGATTCCTGGACTAGGGGGCTATGTGGCGCTGATTCTCAGCGGCCTTGCGTTTGGCCCTTCACACACGCTGTACCTGGTGTCGGGACAGCGACGCTTTCCCGGGCGCATGGCCACCGTGGCCGGGTTCATGTTGGGCTTTACCTTTGTGAGCGGCTCGGGTGGAGCCTGGATCATGGGGCTGGTGGGTGACGGTCTTGGGTTGCGGGCCGCCCTCGGCGCCCTGCCGGTCATGCTGATCGCGTCGGCTGTGTGTGCGGCCTGCTCTGTGCCCAGTCGTCGGCAGATGCCTGCTGTCGAAGCGGCGACGGCAGAGTAGAGCCCTAGCCAGGTCACTTGCGCAGGTTTAGAAACGTCGATCCCCTCTGGGCATATGTGGGGCTGTCTCTCGGAGGCAGCCTCTTTTTTACGTCGGCGTTTACTACCAATCTCCTCTACTATGTGCAGACGGTAGGCCTCGATCCTCTGCAAATGGTGCTGATGGGCACCATCCTCGAGGGCACCATCCTCATCTTTGAGGTGCCCACGGGCATCCTGGCAGACATGCACGGACGCAAGGCTTCGCTGGCCATCGGCTATGGGCTGACGGCGGCGGCTTTTGTGCTGCAGGCTCTCGTGCCCAGCGTGTGGGCGGTGGCACTGGCGCAGGCAGTGTGGGGTGTGGGCTATACGTTCACCAGTGGCGCCCATGAGGCTTGTATCGCTGATGAGGTCGGCCTTGAGCGTGCAGGCGAGGCGTTCTCCCGGGGAGGCCAGGTAGGGCAGGTGGCCAGCCTCGTGGGGATCGCTCTGGCAGGCATCGTTGGGGCGGTCGATCTCGCTCTGCCCATTCTGATCTGCGGCCTGGGATTCGCCCTTATGGGCATCTTGGTAGTACTGTTGCTGCCTGAGCACGGCTTCCAGCCCATACGCGTGGCTGACTGGTCGGGCTGGCGAGCCATGGGCGAGACTCTGACGCGTTCCGTGCAGCTGGCGCGCCGACAGCGTACGGTGATGTGGCTGCTGCTCAGCGGCATAGCGATGGGGCTCTACTCTGAGGGGTACGATCGCCTGTGGATGGCCCACATGCTCACAGGCATTGGCCTTCCCATTCAGCCCAGCCTGCCGGCGGCCGTCTGGTTCGCAGGCATTCGGATTGTGTCGGCATTGCTGGGCATCGTAACGATGGAGTTCGCGCGTCGGCGGCTGCTGTCAGGCGATGATCGGGGGCTGAGCCTGCTGCTCGGCGCGAACGCGATCGGCATTGCTGTTGGGATCCTGATGATGGCGCTCAGTCGTTCCTTCTGGCTGGCAGCAGCAGCCGCAATATGCGTCGATCCGTTGCGTGGTGCTGCATCGTTACTGCGAACGATATGGCTCAACCGGCAGATCGACGACTCGGGCGTGCGGGCAACGGTCTTTTCTGCAGTGGGGCAGGCTGACTCGTTAGGGCAGGTGATCGGAGGTCCAGCAGTAGGATGGTTGGCCAAGGTGGTCTCGGTGCCGCTGGGTATGTCGGTCTCGGCCCTGTTGTTGTTGCCGGTGGTACCGATCTATGCCTGTGCCGCGAGCGCGGCCAAGCCCCCAACGAGACTAAATGATACTTAGTATATAGTGCTATACATAGATGATATAATGAGTATAAGAGAGACGAATGAAGGAGGGCACAACGCCCTCCTTCATTGCTGGCTGTTACAGCGCCGCGATAATGGCGTCGGCCATCTCGCGCGTGCCCACCGCGGTGGGGTCATCGCGTGTGGCTTTGAGGTCGTAAGTGACCTGATGGCCCTCGCCAATGACTTGTGCCACAGCCGCGTCGATGCGATCGGCAGCCTCGATCTCACCAAGGTAGCGCAACATCATTGCGCCCGAGCGGATGGTGGCTGTCGGGTTGACCTTGTTCTGGCCGGCGTATTTGGGGGCCGAGCCGTGAACAGGCTCGAACACCGCAATGTCGTCGCCTATGTTGGCGCCAGGCGCAACGCCCAGGCCACCCACCAGGCCCGAGCAGAGATCGCTGATGATGTCGCCAAACAGGTTGGTCATTACCAGCACGTCATACTCGTGCGGGCGCTGCACCAGTTGCATGGCGCAGTTGTCCACAATGCGATCGTTGAAGGCGATATCGGGGTAGTCAGCTGCAACCTGGTGCGCCGTCTGTAGAAATAGACCATCGGTGATCTTGAGGATATTTCCCTTGTGCACCGCCGTCACGAGCTTGCGCCCGTTGGTGCGGGCGTACTCAAAGGCAAAGCGCACGATGCGCTCAGATGCGCGGCGGGTAATGATGCGGATCGCCTCGGCTGCTTCGCCCTTGATGACCTCGTGCTCGATGCCTACGTACATGCCCTCGGTATTCTCGCGCACGATCACCAGATCGACGTCGCTAAAGGCCGCGGCCACACCGCGGAGTGAGCGTGCTGGACGCAGATTGGCATAGAGATCGAGCCTCTGCCGCAGGGCGACGTTGACGCTGCGAAAGCCTGTTCCGATGGGCGTGGTAATTGGGCCCTTGATGCCCACGCGGTTTCGTTGGATCGATTCGACGACATGGTCAGGTAGCGGCGTGCCATATTCGGCAATGACATCTGCGCCGGCCTGCTGTTCGTCCCAGGTGATGTCAACACCAGTCGCTTCGACGACGCGACGCATAGCATCGCTTACTTCAGCGCCAATGCCGTCACCTGGGATCAGAGTGACTGTGTAACCCATCGCTTACTCCTCGGATGCTTGCAGCTTGATATAGTTGAGCAGGCCACCGGCCAGCAGCACCTGTACCTGACGTTCTGACAGCTCGACGCGCACCGGGATGCGCACGCGCTGCGTGACGTTTTCAACTACGACGGGTGAGCCCTCAAGAAGTGCTCGTCGGATGCCTGTGATCCGCAAGAGGTCACCCTGAGCAAAGTTGCCGTGATCGGCGCCGTCCTGCAGAATCAGCGGCACAATGCCCACGTTCACCAAGTTGGCCATGTGGATGCGTGCGAACGACTTGACGATGACGGCCTTGACGCCCAGATACATGGGCACCAGAGCGGCGTGCTCGCGGCTAGAGCCCTGTCCATAGTTCTCGCCGCCCAGCAGCAGACCGCCGCCAGCCTGGCGCGCCCGCTCGGGAAAGGTGGGATCGACGCGCGTCAGCGCAAAGTTGCTCAGCGCTGGCACGTTCGAGCGCAGTGGCAGCACTTGCGCACCTGCCGGCATGATGTGATCGGTGGTGATGTTATCGCCCATCACCAGCAACAGCTCGCCCTCAATATCGCCGGGCAGTTCTGTGCCACGCGGCAGTGCCTTGATGTTGGGTCCGCGCACCACCTCAACCCCGCTGCCGTCGGCGCCGGGAGAGATGATCATGTTATCGTTCACGGTGTACGCTGCAGGCATAGAGACTTGTGGCGGCGCTCCCAGGGTGCGTGGATCGGTGATGACGCCGGTGAGGGCGCTGGCGACGCACACTTCGGCTGAGGCCAGGTAGACGTTGGCATCGACGGTGCCGCTGCGACCCTCAAAGTTGCGGTTGAACGAGCGTAACGATACAGCGCCGCTGGCTGGCGACTGCCCCATGCCGATGCACGGGCCGCAGCCAGCATCCAGCATGCGGGCACCGGCGCTGACCAGGGCCTCTAGAGCACCGCTGGCGGCGATCATGCTCAGGGCCTGCTTGGAGCCAGGACTGACGGCCAGCGACGTGGCCGGATAGACCGTTCTGCCCCGGACCATGCTCGCAACTGTCTCCAGGTCGACCACTGAGGAGTTGGTGCAGCTGCCCACCAGAACCTGGTCGACCGGCTTGCCGGCCACCTCGCGCACGGGGCGTACGTTGTCGGGGCTGTGCGGGCAGGCAACCAGCGGTTCGAGGCTGCCAAGGTCGATCTCGACCACCTCGTCGTAGGAGGCATCGTCGTCGGCGGCGAGAGGAACCCACTCGTTCTCGCGGCCCTGGGCCGCCAGAAAGCGCCGAGTGGCCTCGTCACTGGGGAAGAGCGATGATGTGGCGCCCAGTTCGGCGCCCATGTTGGTGATAGTCGAGCGTTGGGGCACATTGAGTGCTGCCACGCCCGGCCCGCCATACTCGAACACCTTGCCCACGCCGCCTTTGACGGTCAAGCGACGCAACAAGTCCAGAATGACGTCTTTGGCCGAGACCCAGGGCTGCAGGGCACCGGTCAAACGCACCAACACCACCCTCGGCATGGGCACGTAGAAGGGCGCCCCAGCCATCGCGACGGCCACATCGAGCCCGCCCGCACCGATAGCCAGCATCCCCAGACCACCGCCAGTGGGCGTGTGGCTGTCAGAGCCCAACAGCGTCTTGCCGGGAATGCCAAAGCGTTCGAGGTGCACCTGGTGGCAAATGCCGTTGCCTGGCCGCGAAAAATGGATGCCGTAGCGAGCCGCCACCGTCTGCAGATAGCGATGGTCGTCGGCGTTGCGAAAGTCGGTCTGGAGCATGTTGTGATCGACGTAACTGACCGCCAGCTCACAGCGAACGCGCGGCAGATCCATGGCCTCAAACTGCAGATAGGCCATGGTGCCGGTGGCATCCTGCGTCAGCGTCTGGTCGATACGCAGGCCAATCTCGCTGCCGGGCGTCATCTCGCCCGAGACGAGATGACGCCGGATGATCTTGTGTGTGAGGCTCTCGCCCATGTTCATTCCCCCAGCGTGTGTAGGCCAATCCAACGGCGCCCACGATGGCAACCTGCAACGCTGCAGGGCGAATATGGTCGCGTACCCTAGCCCTTGCCCCAACGTTTCAGGTTGTTGGCGCTGATTTGAGCGCTCTCGAGCGAGGGGCGAGCGCAGCGGTCCTGCTCGACGATGTACCAGACGGCGCCTTGCGCCTCGCTGGCGGCGAAAACGGGCTGCCAATCGATGATGCCCTCGCCAACCTCGGCAAAGGTGCGTTCGCTGCCAGTGCCCACCATATCCTTGAGGTGGATGAGCGGGTAGCGGCCAGCTTGAGACTTGATGAGTTCAGCTGGATCCACGCCGGCATAGACCGCCCAGTAGCAGTCGATCTCGAAGAAAGCCACTTTTGGATCGGTCTCTGCAAACAGGATATCCATGCCGCGAACCCCGCCGCCCAGATCCTCGAACTCAAAGTTGTGGTTGTGATAGTACAGCGACAGACCCGCATCCTGCATGGCTTTGCCGGCCTCGTTCATGAGCTTGGCGACCGACTTGAACCCCTCGACGTTGCGAAGCTCGCCAGGCAGGGCGGGGATGCCCACGTACTTGGCTCCGATGGCGCTATAGTAGTCAATGAGCTCATCCAGCTGTTCTGCGAACAGGTTGACCATCACGTGGCTACCGGCCACTTTGAGGCCAGTTTCGGCCAGAAGATCAGACATCTCGGCAGCTGAGAGGCCACCGGTGCCGGCGAGCTCGATGCCGCTGTAGCCCATGTTGGCCACCTTGCGGACCGTCCCGCAGAAATCCTTAGCTGTCTCATCACGTACGGTGTAGAGTTGTAGAGCAATGGGAACGGACATCGTATGATCCTTTCCGCCTACGCAGGGCGACGGTGCTGGGCCCATGGTACTGTGATCCGCCTACGACGTCAACGCGGTAATGCTGAAGTTGGCACCAAGGGGCGTACAGGCCCGCCCGGTGCAGAGGCGCAAACAGAGGGTGCATCTGTGTTCGAGTCGGTGCAAACCGACGAGACGCCGCCCCTAGGGACGGCGTCTCGCACCTTGCGTAGTCTAGTCCTCAAAAGCGGCGTCAAAGCGGATGTTTGACGGGGCAAAGTCGACACTTCTGACAAAGGCGCAAGCCTCGGTAGCGCCGTACTCCCGATCCATGCCCGAGTCCTCCCACTCGACCGAGAGCGGGCCCTGATAGTTGATGCGGTTCAGCCAACGGATGATGGGCTCAAAGTCGACGTCGCCATGGCCCAATGAGCGAAAGTCCCATCCACGGGCGGCAGCGCCAAAGTCCAGGTGCGAGCCCAGGATGCCCGAGTAACCATCGAGCGTGGTGCCAGCGTCCTTCATGTGCACGTGGTAGATGCGATCCTGGAACTCTTGGATGAACCGTGTCGGGTTGACGCCTTGCCACTGCAGATGGCTTGGGTCAAAGTTGAACCCAAAGGCCTTCCGACCGTCGAGAGCTTCCAGCGCCTTCTTGGCCGTTACGATGTCATAGGCTATCTCAGTTGGGTGCACCTCAAGGGCGAACCGCACGCCTACCTGGTCAAACACGTCGAGGATTGGATTCCAGCGCGCGGCAAAGTCGACGTAGCCGGCCTCGATCATCTCTGGCCCAGGGTTGGGGAAAAAGTAGAACAGCTTCCAGATACTCGAGCCCGTAAAGCCGTTGACCACATCGACACCCATCAGCTTGGCCGCACGCGCCGTATTCTTGATCTCTTCGGCTGCACGTTGACGCACGCCCTCGGGGTCGCCATCGCCCCACACGTAGGGCGGCAACGTGCCCTTGTGACGGCTGTCGATCGGGTCGTCGCAGACAGACTGCCCCACGAGGTGGTTGCTGATCGCCCAGCACTTGAGGCCGTATTTGGCGAGAATGTCATGGCGGCTCTGGACGTAGCCGTCGATAGACAGGGCCTTGTCAACCTCAAAATGGTCGCCCCAGCAAGCAAGCTCAAGGCCATCATAGCCAAAGCTAGCGGCTTTTTCGCACAGGGTCTCAAGCGGCAGGTCGGCCCACTGGCCGGTGAACAGAGTGACAGGTCTACCCATGATCGCTGCTCCTCATCATGCTTGTGTATGACGACTTTGGCCTAGAGCGCAAAGTCGAAAGGCGTCCACTTGACCGCAGACTGGCTGCTCTCAACGACCTTGTGCAAGAAGGCGACGCCACGTGCGCCATCCTCAGCCGTCGGAAAGTCGAGCATGATCTCGCTCGGCTCGATGCCCAGAATGCGGGCACGCAGCGTGTCGGTATAGTTCTTGTAGATGTTGGCAAAGGCCTCGATGTACGCTTCTGGGTGCCCGGCCGGCAGTCGTGTGCCATCGGCGGCCGCCTCGCAGACCCAGGGGTTACCCGGCGTGTAGAGCTGCTCGGGGCCACTGTTCGAGCGCACTCGCAGGAACATGGGCGTCTCTTGCCGCCACTCGAGGCCGGCTTTGGTGCCCCATACGCGGATGCTCAGCGTGTTTTCTTGGCCTGTGCACACCTGTGAGGCGGAAAGCATGCCCTTGGCGCCGTTGGTAAAGCGCAGCAGCATGGCCCCGTCGTCATCAAGCTGCCGACCCTCGACGAACACGGTGAGGTCGGCGCAGATATCAGCGATTTGCAGGCCGGTGATGTAGCTCATCAGGTGCTCAGCGTGCGAGCCCAGGTCTCCGATGGCCCCGGTGATGCCGCAGCGGGCCGGATCGGTACGCCATTCGGCCTGCTTCTGGCCTGTGAGCTCGACCCGTTCGGCCAACCAGCCTTGCGGATACTCGACCGCTACCTTGCGGATCTCGCCCAGGGCACCGCTGGCCACCATGTGGCGTGCCTGTCTGACCATCGGATAGCCCGAGTAGTTGTAGGTCACTCCGAACAGAACGCCCGCTGCCTTTACGGCGCGGACGATGCTGCGAGCCTGCTCTACCGTGTGGCAGAGGGGTTTGTCGGTGACGACGTTGAACCCCGCCTCTACCAGACTGATGATAATGGGATAGTGCATATGGTTCGGCACTACCACCGACACAAAGTCGAGCCGTTGGTCAGAAGGCAGCTTGGCTTCAACCTCGACCATCTCTTGCCAGGTGCCATAGACTCGCGAGTCGTCGAGGTACAGATCGCGGCCCGAGGCCTTGCTCTTTTCCGCGGTCGACGAAAAGGCTCCTGCGATCAGCTCAACGCCACCTTCCAGACAGGCTGCGCGCCGGTGCACCGCACCGATGAATGCGTCACGCCCGCCGCCCACCATGCCCATGCGCAGCTTGCGCGGGAAAAAGGCTTCCTCGTTCTTGCCCTGAATCATGCCCAACCTCCTGTATGCTGCTGCTGAGACGAGGCGTGTCCTCACCGCATTTTGTGGGGCACCAACGCCGCTGTCAAGGCTGTCTACACATACTGGCCGTCCTCACGTAGAACCCGCCTGAGCTGTTGCACATCTAGCTCTTGCAGCGACACGTCTGCAGCAACGGCCAGCGCCGCTGCCGTGCCGGCAGCCTGGCCGATGGCGATGCAGGTGCCCATCACACGAGCGCCCGCCATGCCCTCGTGGGTGGCAGAGATGCAACGCCCTGAGGCGAGCAGGTTCGCTATTCTGATCGACAGCAGTGCACGATAGGGGATGTCGTACCAGCCACCCTTGGGCGGGTAGAGCTCGGCTTTGCTGCGCATGTGATCGTGCTCTGCTACCCAGTAGGGGCAGTTGACCCCGCGCGGGCACTCGACGGTGCACAGATGCACAGGATAGGTATGGCCCAGAGGACAGTGGATGTCGATCCACCACGAACCGCGAGCGATGGCGTCGTCGAAACGCGCCCCCTGATGGATGTCATCGCCGGTGAGCGCATAGGGGCCCACGATCTGACGGCTCTCGCGCGGACCGATCTGTGGCGAGGTTTGCTGCACATAGATATCGGCCATCTCTGGCACATGCGCTCGCAGAAGGCGCACCAGTTCCCAAACCTGCTCGCGCACATAGGCTTCGCCGCGCGTGAGGTCAGCATTACGGGCGCTATCGCCCGCAAAACGCGTCATATTGGCCGAGGTGTGATCGCGGTGGTGGGTGTTCTTGCCCATGAATCCGGAGTTGTAGAAGGCAAAACGCCCATCCTCCATCTCATGTTCGATCAACTCGGTGATCTCGCGCGTACGCTCTGCACTGACCTCGGGGACGCCTCCCAGATGAAAGAACGAGCCCATCGACTCGCCGCGGCCGTCCCATTCGCGACCATGGGTCGTAGGCGCTCCAGCACGAAAGGCGATGTCCGCATCGCCGGTGCCATCGACAAAGATGCGCCCGGCCACCGCCTGGCGGCCCGATTTGTTCTCGATGATGACGGCTTCGATGCGATCATCTGCGGTAAAGACATCGGCGATCTGCGTGTGAAACAAAACCTGCACGCCTGCTTCGGCGCACATCTGGTCGAGCACGTACTTGAGTGCTTCGGCATCAAAACGGATGCCCCACTCCAGCAGGCTGTCTTCCCACGAAGGGGCGCCATCGATGGCGTTCAAGCGCTCGGTGATCTCGCGCAGCAGCCCTTCGACGATGGGTATGTGGCTCTCGGACGCGGTGTGGCCGAGCACCGGCGCCACCAGGCCGGCTGTTGCCAGTCCGCCGAGATAGCCGTGTCGCTCGATCAGCAGTGTCTTGGCGCCGTGCCTGGCGGCGGCGATGGCAGCAGAGACCCCCCCAGGGCCGCCTCCACAGACAACAACGTCCGCCTCGGTGACGATGGGAATCTCGCGGGCGGGCTCGTGAAGGGTGCGCATCGTCGGGCTCCTTTCGTGTTGTTGCGCTAAGGGCGAATATGATAGTCGCCGCGCACGATCCACTTGTAGGTGGTCAGCTCACGCAGGCCCATTGGCCCGCGCGCATGCATCCGCTGCGTGCTGATGGCCACCTCGGCCCCCAGGCCGAATACGCCGCCGTCGGTAAAGCGTGTGCTGCAGTTAACATATGTGGCCGCAGAGTCGATCTCGTTGAGAAAGCGCTCCGCGCTGGCCACACTGTCGGTAAGAATGCCATCGCTATGATTGGTGCCATGCCGCTGTATGTGCGCGATGGCCTCGTCGAGCGTGCTGACAACCTTGACCGAGAGCTGCAGCGAAAGGAACTCGACGCCATAGTGCTCTGCGGTGGCCGACGCCAGCAGATCGCCTGCGTCGGCGATACTGATCGCGTCGAGGGTGGCCATGCTGGCCTCGTCGAGGTACATCTTGACGCCTGCTGAGGTCAGGTTGGTCACCAGCGCCGGTATCAGGTCTCCAGCCACCGACCGGTGCACGAGCACTGTGTCGAGGGCATTGCACACCGACGGCGCCTGCGTCTTGGCGTTGTTGATCAACGGTATCGAGCGGTCGAGGTCAGCGCTGGCATCAACAAACAAGTGGCAGACCCCGATGCCGCCATAAGCGACCGGCATACGCGCCAACTGCTTGACCAGCCCCTGCAAGCCTGGTCCGCCTCTCGGAATAACCAGATCGATCAGGTCGTCCATCGCGAGAAGCTGCGGCACCAGCGCGCGATCGGTCGATGTGACGAGCTGTACCGCGTCGGCTGGCAGGCCAGCCGCTGCCAGAGCCTCTTGCACGATACCCACCAAGACGATATTCGTCTGCAGACTCTCTTTGCCGCCGCGCATGATGACACCATTGCCGCTCTTGATGGCCAGCGCGCCGATGTCGATGGTGACGTTGGGGCGTGACTCGAATAGCGTGGCCAACAGCCCCAGTGGCACCCGCTTCTTGGCGAGCACCATGCCGTTTGCCAGCGTGTGGCCTTCAAACACTTCGCCCAGCGGGTCTGGCAATGCGGCGACATCTCTGCAGCCATCAACCATGCCTTGCAGTCGTTTGGCGTTGAGGGTGGTGCGGTCGAGTAGAGCCGGTGCGATCCCTGCCTCAGTGGCATACGCCACATCAGCCTGATTTGCTTCCCATAGCTCTGGCCCCACGTTCGCCAGACGTTCAGCGATGCCCTGTAGCGCGGCATTGCGGGCCGCCGTCGTCGATAGGGCAAGGGCGCGGCCGGCGCTGCGGGCCGCCAGGGCCATGGCCCTGATATCGATTTCGCGCGTATTCATCTCGCCCATGGTGGCCTCCTTTGGTCGACGGTCACAACAGCACCAGGTTGTCGCGATGGATGAACTCGGGGCCATAATCGTAGCCGAGCAGTTCGGCGATGTTCTCTGAGCGCTGTCCCAGAACACGTAACAGGTCTTGTGAGGCATAGTTCGCCAGCCCGCGGGCGATGGTCTGCCCCAACTCGTCGATTACTGCCACGATGGCGCCGCGCTCAAACTTGCCCTGAGCCCGCACGATGCCAACGGGCAACAGACTGCGCCCCTTGGACAGCAGCGCTTCCGCTGCGCCGCGATCGATCTCGACTTGTCCAGCCACCTGCTTTTGCGCCAGCAGCCAGCGTTTTCGTCCCTCGGTGGCGCTGATAGGTGCGGGGAACAGCGTGCACACAGCGCGCTGTGCGGCTATGTCTAGCAAGATGTTCTCACGGCCGCCATTGGCAATAACCACCGATGTGCCTGCGTGAACGGCCATATCGGCGGCCACCAGTTTGGTGTGCATCCCGCCTGAGCCCATGGCCGTGCCGTTGCCGCGCGCAAACAGCAGCACGCTGCCATCGATCGCCTCAACTCTGGGTATCAGTGTCGCATCGGCATCGACGCGCGGGTTTGCCGTGTAGAGCCCATCGATGTCAGAGAGCAGTACCAGCAAATCGGCCTCGATCAGGTTCGCTACCATGGCAGACAGGGAGTCGTTCTCGCCGACGCGAATCTCTTCAGTGGCGACGGCGTCGTTCTCGTTGACGACAGGCACGATGTCGCGCTCGAGCAAGCCTGCGAAGGTGTCGCGCAGGTTGAGGTAACGGTGACGATCTTCGATGTCCTGGCGGGTCAACAGCACCTGGGCGGTAACGATGCCATACAGGTCAAAGTACTGCTCCCACAGGTGCATCAACCTTCCCTGGCCCACAGCGGCCAGCATCTGCTTGAAGGGGATGCTCTTGACCGTCTCAGGGAACCCGAGCTTCTCTCGACCGGCCTGCTGCGCACCTGACGTGACCAGCACCACCTGAGCGCCGCGTTGACGCAACTCGTGCAACTGGCGTACCAGGTCGACCATACGAGGCGGGTCAAGTCGCTGACCGCCGGCCGTCAGCGTGCTGGTGCCCACCTTGACGACGATGCGCCGCCAGGACATGTTGAGGCAGTTGGTTGGGTTGTCGCTGCTCACGCGATCCTCTTTGTTAGGTGCATCGTCGCGATTATAGCATCGCCCCTGAGTGCGACCAACCGGCATCACATGCGTCGGTTGACGACCTTTACCGCAGGGCTGGAACTGGTATACTGCAGGCGCCTTGATCCCACACCGGTGAGAGAGATGAGCAGACTGATGGGGCTCTGGCATCGTGTCGCGCGCGCGCGCACCCGCGAAGAGATGAACACGGTCTACCTCTATTTGGAGATCGTGTTCTACAGTTTTCTGGGCGCCGCTGCGTCATTTGATGGCACCTATGTGGTGCGGTTGGGTGCCACTAACCGGCTGATCGCCCTGCAATCATCGTTGCCGGCGCTGGCAGCGGCCCTGGCCTACATCCCTGCGGCTCGCTTTCTGGAACGACGCCAAAGCCCGTTCGGCTGGATTGTGGGTTCACTCACCGCAGTTCGATTGATGTACCTCTTTATGGTCATCTGGCCTATGGCGGCCATGCCCCAGGCGGCGCCACTGGTGGTGGCTACCATCGTGACCATGCAGTTGCCGGCCGTGGTGTTTGCTACCGGCTGGAGTCCGTTGCTGGCAGACGTGATCCCTGAGCGTTCGCGAGCACGAGTGTTGTCGTGGCGCATGATGCTGATGAGCGGAATGGTAGGCCTGCTGACCTATGGCTTTGGCCTCTGGCTTGAGCGGGCGCCCTTCCCGCAGAACTATCAACTGATGTATGGCATTGCAGTAGTTGGTGGGGTTATCAGCGTTACGATGTTGGGGCGGCTCAAGCTTCCGCCCACGGAGGCCGACGAGGCGCACCACAGCCAGCTCGAGGCGCAACAGGCCCCGGTGCTCTCGGGCGCCATAGAGCTCTTGCGCGAGAACCGCTACTTTCGCAGCATCCTGCTCAACACCGTCGTGTTCAACAGTGGCTTTTGGTTGGTGATGCCGCTCTACACCATCCTGTTCATCAAGCAGCTCGGTGCTAGTGATGGATGGGTTGGCATGCGCACCATGATTCTGCAGGCAGGGGGGCTGCTCGGCTATATCATCTGGCGCCGCGTCACCGAGCGGTGGGGCGAGGGCAAGACGCTCCTTGTCGCGCTACCACTGGTGACCACATTTCCGTTCTTGCTGGCGGCCTTTCCTGACCTGACGATCATCCTGGTTCTGTCGGCATGGATAAGCATCACCTCACCGGGCGTAGACCTGCCCCACAGCATGATCTTTATGTCGCAGCTACCGCGTCGGCGCCGCCATATGGCGGTGGCGCTCTATAGCATGGCGATGAATGTGGCTGCCTTTGTGATGCCCATCGTTGGCGTGCAGCTTTCAGAAATGATCGGGCTCGTCCCTACCTTGTTGGTGGGTGGGGCCGTGCGTGTTGTGGGCGCGGCGCTGTTCTATCTGCGGCCCATCAAAGAGGATATGTCGCCACGTGCCCTACTGCGATGGGGCAGGGCACGTGGCGACTAGTATGAGCGGGGTTGATGTTCCTAATCGGCCAAGATGAACCGTTCGATATCGGCGTTGCCCTCGAGTTCGGCCAGACGCTGATCGAACAACTCCTGCTGGCGCAGCTGTGCCCACGAGGGATCGAGCGGGCGGACCGCTTTTTCCTGTAGCAGGATGATGTGAAAGCCATAGTCGCTCTCGACGGGCACGCTGATCTCACCTGGTTCGAGGGCAAAAGCCGCCTGCTCAAATGGCTCGACCATCGCCCCTCGCGGGAACCAACCCAGGTCGCCCTCCTGAGCAGCGCTGCCGGTATCGATTGACAGCTCCTGCGCCAGCGTGGCGAATTCCTCACCGGCCTCCAGGCGCTGCGTCACTGCCTCGGCCTCTTCGATCGTCGCCACCAGAATGTGGCTGGCTCGCACCTGCTCTTCCTCGCCGAGTGCGGCCTGCTGGTCATAGATGGCTTGCGCGGCCAACGTGGTGCTCACGAGATGGGACAGAGTGTCCAGGCTGACGCCATAGGCCTGCAGCACCTCACTGTCGGTGTCCACAGACTCGGCGGCTTTGAGCTGCTCCAGAAGCGAGTTCCTCTGCGACACTATCTCCTCTGCACTCGGCGTTACGCCAAGGGCGTTTGCCTCGGCCATCACGATTTCAGACTGCACCAGAACGTCGAGCACCTCACCGGCGATCTGCGGTAGAAGTCCCTGGTACTCTTGCGTCGACCAGTCGATCTCGTTCTGCATGGTGATGGCGTACAGTCGCAGCCGCAGGTACTCGGTAAAGAGCGCCA
>ENA-UOXR01000280-UOXR01000280.1-bioreactor-metagenome-genome-assembly--contig:-NODE-280-length-64691-cov-7.629742_pt1 | contig 64691 bp, 51 predicted proteins | sample MGYA00238164_ERZ764825 | MGnify/ENA primary metagenome ERZ764825 (study PRJEB28920, sample SAMN05720171) | bioreactor metagenome | isolation source: Anaerobic biogas reactor | place: USA:Washington... | reverse complement strand
CATCGCCTCGATCACGGCATCGTTACCCGCCCGGATCGCCTCCGGCTCCGGCATCGCGCCTGGGGCAGGCGCAGAGCACCACATCTGGTCGATGCCCAACCGGTCGGCGGCATCAACTAGGCTGTGGCAGTCGTCAACGCTGAGGCGTCCGTCCCGCACGCGCACGTGTGAATGCACGTCAATTCGCATCGTCATCTCCTTACGTCCAGCGGCCTTCATAAGCGATCCCCTCCGGCAGGTCCCGCAGCGCGACGGAGCCGGCCGCGCTCTTGTGGCCTCCGCCCCGACGGGCCCTGATCACCCGGCCTTCGCGGCTGGGCAGCCAAAAGCAACGGCGCCACCTTGTAGCACAGGCCAGGGCCTTACGGGCCGCGCTCTAGTGCCGACTGTCTACGCCTTCATGCCGGTGAGGGCGATGCCCTGGATGAAGTAGTTCTGAGCTAGGAAGAACAGGATCAGACACGGCAGCATCACCACCAGAGAGGCCGCCATCAGGTAGTTCCACTGCGTCTGGTATGTGCCCCGAAAGATGTGCAGCCCGAGCGCCAGAGTCATCTTCGGAATGGAGTTGACGTAGATGAGGGGAGTCATGAAGTCGTTCCAGTGGCCCATGAAGCTGAAGATGGCCACGGTGGCGAGAGCCGGCTTCGACAACGGCAGCAGGATGCGCCACAGCACGGCCACAGTGCCGCATCCGTCCATGGCAGCCGCCTCATCCAGCTCCCGCGGGAGCGTCATGAAGAACTGCCGCATGAGGAAGATGTAGAAGGCTCCCCCGCCGAACAACGAACCCACCCAGAGTGGCCTCAGCGTATCCACCCAGCCAAGGTTCTTGTAGATGATGTAGACAGGAATCATGGTGACCTGGCTCGGTAGCATCATTGTTGCGAGGAGGACTAGGAACAGGACGTTTCGTCCCGGAAATCGCGTGCGGGCGAACCCGTAGGCCACCATGGTGCTGGTCAGCAGCCCGCCGGCAAGGGCATAGACGGTTACCTGCAGGGTGTTCTTGAGCAGGATCGGGAACTGCATCGCCTCCAGAGCCTCGGTGAAGTTCGCCCACACCACCGGCTCGGGGATCCAGGTGGGTGGGAAAGTGAAGGTAGCTGCCGGACTCTTGAGCGCGGTGGAGAGCATCCAGACGTAAGGCGCGAGCATGAAGACCGAGCCTGCGAGGAGGATCACGTAGACCAGAGCGCGCCAGACGGTGCGCTGTACGCTATGGCGACGGCGCAGTGCGGACAGCCTCGCTACGGCGCTACCGGTTGGTCGGCCCAGGCCTTCGGCGTTCGAGGCGGTCGTCACTTCTTCAGCTCCCCCTCATAGTAGACCCACAGTGCCGAGGATCGCAGGACCAAAGCGGTACAAGCCATGATGATGATGAAGAGGACCCAGGCCAACGCCGACGCATATCCCATTCGCAGCAACTGAAAGGCGTTGCGGTACAGGTAGAGCACGTAGAACAGTGTGCTGTTATTGGGCCCGCCGTTCGTCATCACGAAGCCCTGAGTGAAGACCTGGAACGAGCCGATGATGCTCATGATGAGGACGAAGAAGGTGCTGGGCGAGATACTGGGAATGGTAACGTGCCACGTCTTCTGCAGCCGGCTGGCGCCTTCCACGTCCGCGGCTTCGTAGAGGTGCTGCGGCACCCCCTGGAGCGCCGCCAGGAAGATCACCATGTTGGCTCCTACTCCCCACAGGCTCATCACGATCATGGCGAACAGCGCCGTGTCCTGATCCATCAACCACCTCGGCCCGGTGATGCCCACCTTGGCCAGAGCAGAGTTCAGGAGACCGTACTCGGGACTGAGGATCCACATCCACAGAATCGCCACCGCCACCCCGGACACCACCGAAGGCAGATAGAAGATGGTGCGGAACAGAGGCATGGCGCGGACTTGCTGATTGAGCAGCATTGCTACCAGGAGAGCCAGTACCACCCGCATCGGCACGCCCAGGAAGGTGTAGATCGCCGTCACCTTCAGTGACTGCCACACCAGGGGATCGGCAGCCAGGTAGCCGTAGTTGAAGGCGCCAACCCATTGGGGAGCGCTCATGAGGTTGTAGCGGGTCAGGCTGAGATAGACGGAGTAGAGCATAGGTCCCGCTACGAAGATGAGCAGGCCCACGAGCCACGGTGATATTAGGAAGTAGCCCCAGAGAGCCTCGGAGAGGTCGGACTGCCTGATCCGTCCCCAGAACCCGCCAGAGCGACGGTGAGTCGTCGCCGTTGCTTGTGCCATACCGGGATGCCCCTAGCTATGACTGGATGGTAGCTGTCCCCGGTGCCGCTGCACCGGGGACAGGTCTCGTCTCGCGCCCTGCGGCAGTCGAAGGACCTATCTAGGCGCCCCAGATGCCTTCGTACTCGCGCAGCTTGGTGTCCACGCCCTCGGTCATCATCGCGCCAGCCTGAGCGGGGGTGATGTCTCCGGCGTTCATCTGATCGACTATCGGATTGACGATGTTGTTGATCTCAAGCGTGATCGGATGAGTGGGCATGTACTTCGCGAAGTCCAGAGTATCCACGAAGGCCTTGTCATTGACCGGGGGCTTTCCGTCATCCATGTAAGCATCCGACTCGGCCGCGGCCTTGATCGCCGGTGTGGCGCTGGCCTCAGTCATGTAGAAGGTCTCCTGTGCTTCGCGGTCGCACAGGTGCTTGAGCAGGCACCAGGCAGCGCCCTTGTCGGGGGTGCGAGCTGAGATCGCGTAGGATTCGCCACTAATCCACGAGCCCTTCTGGCCCGGGGCCGGCGCCACGTTCCAGTTGATATCGACGGCGCCCTCACGCAGTACCGGAACGCCCCAGCGCCCCAACTGCCAGAAGCCGATCTTGCCGGTGTTGAACAAGGGGAACCCACCGATCTCCTGGAGGGTGTCGGGCGTGGGAGCGATCTTGTAGGCTCCAAAGGTGAGGTCGTACATGTACTGCAGAGCAGCGATCGCCTCTTCGGTGTCCAGAGTGCTCTTGGTGTAGCCTTCGTCCATCGCGTCGGCGCCGAACTCCCAGATGCATTGCCAGAAGCCGCCATTGCCGGTGCCGAACTGATCGAGTCGGCCATCGCCGTCGGTGTCCTTGGTTAGCGCCTGGCCCATCGCGATGAGGTCGTCATGCGTCCAGGTATCGGAGGGTGCAGTGAGTCCCTCTTTGGCCAGAAGATCCTCATTGTACGCGTAGACGGTGCTGGTGAAGCCGTACGGAAGGGCGAAGAGCGAGTCCTTCCAGGTGAACAACTCCAGCACCTTGGGGTAGTACTCAGCGAGGTCGATCGCCATGTCGGCGTCGAATAGAGGATTGAGGTCGAGAAATGCCCCCACTCCCACGAACTGCCAGAAGCCAGTGCCCATCCAGATGACATTCGGTTCGTTGCCGGCTGCCATCATGGTAGCGTACTTGTCGTAGATGCTCGTCATCTGGATGATCTCAAGATCGACGTCAGGGGCCTTCTCGTGGAAGGAGGCCTCCTGGGCCTTCATCCGCTCGATTGCCGGCGTGGTGGACGTGTAGTAGCCCAGAGTCACATGCCCCCGGCACTCCAGTGCCGCCGGTGCCGCCGCTTCGGCAGCCTCTACTTCCGAGGTGGCGCTCTGCGGCGCCGCCGGTGTGGCGGCACAGGCCGATAGCACCGCCCCGGCCACGCCGACGCCGGCTACTGCGCCCAGCTGCGTTAGGAACCCGCGTCTCGACAAGACCTGCTTCATTCCGTCCTCCTCTGCCACTGATAGCGTGGAATCGAGCCGAACCAGCTGAAGCCGCAACTGCATCCGTACCTGCCGCCCACGTCGGCCCCCCAGGCCAGCCGTTGCCGGTGTGTTCATCGTGACTGTGGGCCCGTAAGCGGGCCACTGCCGGCGGGCCGCATCAGAAAGTGGTCTGCTAGACTCGACGTCGCCGCCAGCTATAATGAGTATAGCCGTGCCTTCGAGCAGGTACTGACGTGCCACTGACATCAAAGTGACAACGCCACCCCGCCGAGGCTCTGCGCACCGACGCACCCTGGAGAGCTGCCAGTGGACCAATGGGGCGACCACCTCCGAGCCGCTCTAGAGCACCTCCACCAGAGCTCGTTTCTTGCCGCATCGCCACTGTGCTCCTGGCTGCCGGACGCCGCCGCGGCTCCCGATATTCGCGTCCGCTCCCAGCAACTCCGCCGAGCCCTCCTCGACGCCATCGAGCTGCTGCGGCCGGGCCGTCCTCTCCCCTTCGGCAGCCGCGAAGCGCGCAGCTACGAGGTCCTCACTCTGCGCTACGTCGAGGGCATGGCCAGTGTCGAAATCGCCGAGGAGCTGGGGGTTAGTGAGCGCCAGGTCTACCGAGACCTGCGGCAGGCTCTGGACCAACTCCTGCAGCTGCTCCGGCCAACTCCGCCGGCAACCAGGGCGGGCGACGATGATCGCCAAGATGGTGATGTCCTGCAGGACGAGATGCAGCGTCTGGTGATCCAGCCTCGAGGCGTCGACGTGGCGCAGACCATCGCCGCCACCGTAGTCTCGCTGGAACCCCTGGCAGGCCGGCACGGGGTCGGCATCGAGTACAGTGCTCCGGCGGACCTACCGCTGGCGTCCGCAGATGAGGGGCTGCTCAAGCAGACGCTGGCCCAGGCCCTAAGCTTGGCGATCCAGTCTGTTTCCGGTGGAGACCCGCAAATCCGCGTGCACGAGGAAGACAACAGCGTTGTCATCACACTCAGCTTTCCCACCTCCGGGGAAGCCCTCAACGAGGCCCTGCTCGGGCCGCTGCGTGTACTGGCTGAGGTCCAGCACCTTGGGCTCACCTCCAAAAGCGAGCCGGGTTCGGCCAGCATCTCTCTGGCGGTGGGAATCGCGCGCCCACAGGCAGTGCTCGTGGTGGAGGACAACGAAGGGGCCATCGAGCTCTACCGGCGCTACCTCGCCCAGGCGGATGGATGGCTGGTGTCGGGGGCCACGGACCCGCGGGTCGCCGTCGACATGGCCCGGCGGACGAAACCGGCAGCTATCCTGCTGGACATCATGATGCCGCGCCAGGACGGCTGGAGCCTGCTGCAGACACTGCGCGCCCACCCGGAAACCGAGAACATACCGGTCGTGGTTTGCTCCGTGTTCGCCGACCCGGAGCTGGCGGCTGCCCTCGGAGCGGATGCCTACCTGACAAAGCCGGTATCGCGCGTGCAGCTGCTCACAGCACTGCGGTCGGCCGTGGAAGCCCGTCATCAGGGGGGCTAGAGCACCGCAGCACGCAGCGGATCAGGTCCAGTACCGCCTCGCTGGCCAATCCTCCCGCCTCGTGCACAGAGAAGTTCTGATCGCCGCCGTCCGTTTCGCCCTCGGTGAGCGCCGCCCCGGTCACCGCGATCAGGCGCATGCCGGCCAGCTCCGGCGTCTCGCGGATGGCGTACGCCAGCTGGCTGCCGCCCATCCCCGGCATCATAAGGTCCACCAGCGCCACTTTGGGTCGCACCTCGCGGATCCTCTCCAGCGCTTCCGTCCCGTTGTAGGCCCAGCGGGTGTGGTAGGCGGGCCGGCGCGCCTGCAGCAGCCGGGAGACATATTGGACGAACCCTCGGTCATCATCGGCCACGAACACGGTGCTCCCGTCCGCCAGCTCGGCCAGGATCCCGAGCAGGGCCTCGGCCTGCACCGGCTTCGTGAGGACAGCGTCGAACCCCTGCAGCACCGGTGGCTTGGGCAGCGGACATCCTATGACCGGTACGCCGTCCGGCGCCCACGGCGGCACGCGCAGGCCCCCTCGATCACCGCGGGTGTTGACGACAATGGCGCGGGGGTGGAGCGTGTCCACGAGTGCCGAGACGCTCTCGCCGTCGGCACCGCGCACCAGGTTGACTCCTTCGAGGTGCCGGCTGAGGTACGCGAGCGAAGCATCGTCCGGGTCCACCAGAACCACCGGCGGGGCGGGTTCTAGCTCACCAGGGTTGTCCGGGTAGGGACTCAGCCGAGAGAAGGCCTTGTTCGCCAGCGGCAGGGAGAAGAAAAACCGGCTGCCCCTTCCCAGCTCACTCTCGGCCCAGATCCGCCCGCCGTGCAGCTGGACGAAGCGCTTGGCGATGGATAGCCCGAGGCCCTTGCCTAGCGCTCCCCGGCTGGTACGCGGGTCTACCTGCCGAAACTCGTCGAAGATCGCCTCAACTTCGCTCGGCGGCATTCCCGCCCCCGTGTCGGACACCGACACGACCGCCTGGCCATCCTGGACCTCCGCGCCGACCGTGATGGCGCCCTCTTCGGTGTACCGGCTCGCATTGGCGAGCAGGTTCAGTAGCACCTGGCGAATTCGTGTGCGGTCCAGCGGGAGATGGGGAAGCCCCGGGGAAACACGAGTCTCCAGGGCCACGGGCTTGCTGGCTAGCAGGTGCCGGGCGATGTTCACCGCCTCCTCGATCACTTGGCCGAGGTCAGACTCCTCCCGCCGCACCGGCATGCGCATGGCCTCTACCCGTGCTAGGTCCAGTATGTCGTCCACCAGGGTAGAAATGTAGCCGGCATTGCGGTGTATCTCAGCCACGTCTCTGCTAAGCTCAGGAGGCCAGTCTAGGTCGCCGTAGACCTCTCGCGACGAGTGCATGATCTCGGCGAAGCCAAGGATGATGTTCAGTGGAGTGCGGAGTTCATGGCTGATGTTGGCACAGAACTCCTCCTTGAGTCGCCGCGCCTCGTCGGCCTCCTGCCGGGCCAGCCGCAGATCCTCATTGGTGCGTTGGAGGAGACGATTGGTGAGATCTAGTGCCTTCATCGTGCGGTTGAGCACGCCGCGCTGCTCCTGCAGCTCCTCCGCCAGTCTCGTGGCATCCATCGAACGCTGCCATGACCAGGCTAGCACCTGCCTCAGTGGGTGGAGCGCAAGCCAGGCAGCCACTGCGGAGAGGAGCACGAGGAGAGCGGGAGCGCCCCACTCGGTGGCGGGGAGGGCAAGGCGAAGAGCGACCACGGCCAGCGCGACCACCAGGGCAGCAGCCCAGGGCCTCAGGAGAGCAACGCCGGCGAGGGCCGGCAACACCAGGAAGTACGCGGCGGCGTGCACACCAAGAGGAACAATCGCTACGTACACCGCGGCAGAGGCAAGCACCACTGGACCTAAGCGTGATAGCCAGCCGTGGTCCGAGGCGACCTGGCTACACCTGGCAGCCAGCACCGTCAACGCGGCCAGACCCCCGAGCACCCGCCAGTAGGCAGGCCCGGGCGGCGACTTTGTGTCCAGCCACCACATCGTAGCCAACAGGCTGAACGCCGAGAGCGCCAGAGACAGAGCGCGGCTCGTCGTGCGAACGAGATCCTCGCGGTTGAGCCAATCACCCACCCGGGTAACTGAGCCCTCAGCACTAGCCAGGTTCACCACCGCCTCCCACCTATCGCTTCCGTTGCGCGCGCAGACGCAGTCTAGGGACCTTGTCCACCGCTGCCAACACCCTGCATCAGCCCGCCGCGATTCTCACCCAGGGCTCCGTGGTTAGGTCAGACGAATATGATACGGAGAGGTAGGCCGGGCCAGAGGCCGATGGCGCTACTGAGGATGGCCGGCTGTGCAACCACGCCGAGGCGGGGAGCCGACGTACTTCCCGCACGCGTGGGGCCTAACCGGCGGGCGCGTCACCTGAACCGGGCCATACTCCTGCAGCAGGCCACCAGGGCATCGACCGCGTACCGGCCCTTCTCGCCGTCGCTGGCCTCCACCGGCTCACACGATTGGGACGCGCCGCTCGGTCACTCAACCGTTGATGCAGTGCCCTCTCCGCGCCCCCGCTCAGCCGCCGGGCAGCGCCCCCCGCTTGCCCACCCTCGCGCGGCGAGCCTAATCCAGTCCCGCCACCCGCCAGCGGACACCTGCCCGGGGAATACGCACCCCGGCCAGGTCCTCGGCGTCCTCGGGATCGTACCCGTAGACGGCAACGAACGCCTGCTCCAGCCGCTCCTCCAAGGCCGTGGGGGCCAGGAGCGGCAGGTCGAGCCAGACATTGCCCCGCCGAGCGCTCTCGCGAATGGCGTAGCAGAGCTCCAGGTCCTTGCGAGCGTTCGACGGGCCATAGGCAGGCTCCCCGCCCCCCGTCACCGCCCGATGGAACCCGACCAGGAGCTCCATCCTCGCTACCTCGTCCTCCTCGTCAGCGCCAAGGCTCCGATGAGGGTTCCGGAACACGATCGCCGGGTCGGTGTCCACCCGGACGCTCTCGAACGCCCGCCTGCCGTCAACCTCCTGGTACTCAGCCACGAAGGGGAAGTGCTGCGACTCCGCCTCGCGAGTGCCGATGTACAGGTCGCTGCCGACTAGCTGGCCTTTCGTGCCCTCGACGTCCCAGCGGGCGGACATCCGGCCCCGGGGCGGATCCTCGAACAGGCAGGTCAGGCCGCCCTCGAACTCTATTGCCGCCGCGTCCCAGAAGTCCTGAGTGACGAGATCGCCCTCGTAACCCTGGAAAGGCGGCACCGGCACACGCCCGCCGAAGCCGAGAACCCGCCGCGCCTCGCGCCCGATGAGCATGCGCACCCCGTTGAGGCCGTGGTAGTCCGCCTTATTGGCGTACCACAGGCGGGCGTGAACGATCTCGCCGATCAGGCCCGCGTCGCGGATCAGGCGCTTGAGCTGCTCGCGTGGCCAGAGGTAGACCTGTTCTGTCACCTCAAGCTTCACACCATAGCGGTCGGCCGTCTCCATCATCCAGTCGGCGATGCGCAGCGTCGGGGCGATGGGTATCTCGGTGAGGACGTGCACGCCTCGGGGCGCGCATAGGCCGAGCACCATGGAGTTGCTGTCGGACGGCGCCCCGTTGAGCACCACATCGGGCCGGGCGCGCTCGAGCATCGCGCGGATGTCCGTGTAGCCCGGCACATGCCAGCGCTTCTCGTTCTGCGCGGTGCGGTCGGGCAGCGCCTCGGAGAACGCGCACAGCTCGTAGAGATCGCTGCGCTCGGTGAGCTTGGTGAGGGTGGAGAGCCAGCTCTGCCCGCGTCCGATCCCCGCGCCTACCATGGCGATCCTGAGTCTAGCCAATGTGCTCCTCCCTACGACGGAGTCCGGCGGTGTCTGCGAAGATGCTACGTCGCCGACAAACGGCGGCCGATCAGATGCCGTGCGGCAGGCGGACCGAGAAGGCAACGAACGGCTGGCGATTACCGTCGCGGAGGTTCACCTCAGGGTTGGCACCGTAGCCACCATGGAGAGTGGCTTCACCACCAACCGCCCTTATCAGGTGCAAGGTCACATCGCCGGCATCGCCAAGCTCCACTCGGCGAACCGGCACCCAGCCCTGCTCGTCCTCGAGGCTGAAGTCCGCCACCGGTCCCACCGTCGTCCAGCCGCCGGACACACCTGTGAACTGGAGGTCCACGCCTCGCCGGTCGTCGGTCAGCCGCGCGCGGCTGATGCCGGCGAACTCATGCAGAGCCGGGCGACCGTACACGCGGCCGAGCGCGACCCGAGCGAAGCGTTCTCCCAGCATCACCTGCGCCCCCGCGGCGTTGTGGATGTTGTCGGAAAGGAAGAGGTCCAGCGTGGGCACAACGCTGATCTGGGGCACTTCTTCAGCCAGCCGCCTCTGTGCCTCGCGAACGATGCTCCAGCCGCGGTCCGCGCCGGCGTCGCACCGCCCCACCGGGCTCAGTGCAAGTGAGGGAGTGGTAAAGCGGTTGAGCTGGGCGGTCAGGACCGGCAGCCCGCGATCGCCCAGGTCACGGCGCAGCGCTTCCACGAAGTCTCGGAACCGGTCCTGGTAGGTTGCCGAGAGGTCCGGGCTGCAGTCGGACTCGCCCTGGTACCACACCGATCCGCGCACCCTTCCTCCGGCGAGCGAAACCATCTCCAGAAGGTTGGAGTACAGATCGGCGGGTCCCGGCTCGGCCGGGTTCCAGCGTTGCAGCGGCGAGCCGCCGAGAGCCGTAGGAATGAGGCCGATGGGATAGCCAAGGCTCCGCTTCAGTGCCTTGGCGAAGGCAAGCCAGGGCGAATGCCCGTGGTAGATGCCGGTCATGGTGATAGGATGCCTGGTGGCGGTGGCGTCCTCCAGGGGGTGAGTGGCCAGCCGCCAGGTTTCGTCGTTCCCGAGGACGTGCACCCCGAGCTCCGGGCCGTCCTCGGCGATCCCGGCACCCGTCCCCGAGGCGTTGCTCTGGCCGGCGATGCACCACAGGTCGCCCACGCCCAGGCAGTGGATGTAGTCGCCGCGCAAGGGCCGGTCATCCGCCAGCCCGCGCCGGCTCACCCGCGTCTCTACCCGGTACAGGCCGCCCGCAGGCACCCCGACAAGCGAGGCCGTCCACCGGCCATCCGTGCCCGTCTCGGCCGGCGCCCAGTCCAGATCCTGCGAGACCGGGCAGCCCGATGACTCATAGACGAGGCGGGCCTCCACGACCTGCCGCCCCGCGTCTCTATCCGTGCCGGGGAGTGGCGCCCATTCACCGGACAGCTCGATAGCAGCGTGTCCGGTGGCGTCCTGTTGCAGAACCTGCCACGCCGCCGGACCGGCGCCTATGGTCACCCCTACACTCGCCATCCTCATCCTCCCCTCGCGAGCACTTCGCATGGACCGCGGGCCACGCTCGCCGCGCCTCAGTGTAAGGAGTCAGTGGCGCCGGCATCAAGAGGAGGGGCCACCAGACTTGAGCCGATCTGGGCGGAAGGACGCCCACGGCAGCTACGGCCGAGCCCAATACGAGCGCAGCAGGATGCAGTCCCGGTCTGCGGACGCCGGTATCTTGGCGCACTGCCCAGAGCAAGCGGACGACATAGCTCAGAGAGGGCGGCAGGAGCGGGAGAGCGTCGCGGTGGTGGTCGATCGGCTGCGGCGCGTGGCCGAGGTGCCCACGCGTAGCGCCGAGCAGGGGTAAGAAGAGGCGTCAGACTCAGCGTTCCCGGGGACTCACCGTTGAGCTAGACCGAACGGAAAAGGCGACACCACTTGAGTGGTGTCGCCCGTTCTTCGCTGCCCTAACCGTTGGTTTGTACCAACAGTGCCCTCGACTGGATTCGAACCAGCACGCCCAAATGGGCACAGGCCCTCAACCTGCCGTGTATGCCATTCCACCACGAGGGCAACTTACCCCGCGATTATAGCCAGGACCCACCTCTTGGTCAACTCATGCCCTCTGCCCAATCGCACTGGGCCGGCCGCAGACAATCGGAGCCGGCCCCGCCCCAGGCCAGTCCTTGTCGCCCTGGCGCCCAACGCCCTCAGGCGGTAGAATGTGAGGCAATCGAACACACAGCGACTGTGACGGAGACGAAGGCGGGACTCCCCGCCGCTAGGCTCATCGTCCCGCTCCCAGAGAGGCGCCGGCCGGTGTAAGGCGCTGCGGACGTGAGCCGAATCCCCTCCCGAGCCGTGGGGTCAACGCCCTCCGGGCCACTAAGCCCCACCGGAAGCCTCCCGTTAGCGAGGCAGCACATGAGGCCGGCCCCTCCAGGCCGGCGAAGTCAGGTGGCACCACGAGCCGCCCCTCGTCCTGACCGGACCGGGGGCGACTCTGTTTTCCAGGAGGTACACAGTGCTCGACATCAACCTGATCCGCGAGCGGCCAGATTATGTAAAGGATGCCCTGGTCAAGCTCAACTCCGACGCCCCCATCGACGACATCCTCGCGCTGGACGAGCAGCGGAGAGCCAACGTGTCCGTGGTGGACGAGTTGCGGGCCCAGCGGAACACCCTCTCCCGTGAGGTGGGCAGGACCAAGGATCAGTCGGCGCGCCAACCCCTCATCGAGCGTGTTCGCACCATCAACAACGAGATCGAGCAGCGCCAGGCCGAACTCGCCGGCATCGAGGAGCGCCTCAATGCCCTCGTTCTTGAGGTGCCGAACCTGCCCGCCGAGAGCGTTCCAGTAGGGAAGGACGAGTCGGAGAACGTGGTGACGCGCACCTGGGGCACGCCCCGCGCCTTCGACTTCGAGCCAAAGCCTCACTGGGACTTGGGGACCGCTCTTGGGATCGTAGACTTCGAGCGCGGAGTGAAGATCTCGGGCACTCGCTTCTACGTACTCCTGGGCGCCGGCGCCCGCCTTCAGCGGGCCCTGATCGCCTGGATGCTCGATCTTCACGTGCAGCGCCACGGCTACACCGAGGTCTACCCGCCCTATCTGGTGCGCGGCGACTGCCTGGTCGGCACGGGGCAACTTCCCAAGTTCGACGAGAACCTCTACAAGGACCACGAGGAAGACCTGTGGATGATCCCCACCGCCGAGGTCCCGGTCACCAACCTCTACCGAGATGAGATCATCGAGGCAGGGCAGTTGCCCATCAACCTGGTAGCGTACACCGCCTGTTTCCGGCGCGAGAAGATGTCGGCCGGCCGGGACACGCGTGGCCTCAAGCGGGGTCACCAGTTCGATAAGGTCGAGATGGTGAAGTTCTGCCTGCCGGAGAGTTCGGACGAGGAGTTGGCGTCGCTGATCCGGAACGCGGAAGAGGTGGCGGAGGGGCTCGAGATTCCCTACCGGATCGTGCAGATGTGCACCGGGGACCTCAGCTTCACCGCGGCCGCGAAGTTCGACGTCGAGCTCTGGGCGCCGGGCTGCCAGGAGTGGCTGGAGGTATCCAGCTGCAGCAGCTTCCGCGACTTCCAGGCTCGTCGGGCGAACATCCGCTACCGGCCCGAGGACGGCGGCCGCCCCCGCTTCCTGCACACGCTCAATGGCTCCGGCCTAGCTCTGCCCCGGACACTCATAGCCGTAATAGAGAACTACCAGCAAGCGGATGGCAGCATAGTCGTGCCCGACGTACTCCGCCCGTACATGGGCGGGATCGACGTCATCAGCCAGTCGTAGCCGCGCCGCAAACGGAAGAGGGGCCCCGGTGGGGCCCCTCGCTCAGCTGCCCTCCCGTCCGAGGGAAAGGCTAGCCCATAGCCTCTTCAGCGTCCCAGTCATCGAGCGCCGCCGCCTGCTCACCGGCGATGCGTCCGAAGGCAAAGCACTCGCCCACATTCGCGCCGCCCTGCGGGTACTGCACGAACACCGAGCCCAGCTCACCGGCGCTGTAAAGGCGCGGAATGGGCTGACCCCAGACATCGATCACCTCGGCGAGAGCGCTGCGCTTCGGCCCGCCAAAGGTGTTATTCAGGCCGGGGAGCATCTTGACCGCGTAGTACGGGGCCTCGAGCGGCTTGAGCGTCATTGGGGAGCGCCCGAACTTGGCGTCCTCACCCGCCTCGGCGGCCGCGTTGTAGGCGTCAATCTCCTCCTGAAGCACGTCCGCATCCACGTCGAGCGCCTCGGCCAACTCCTCGACCGTCTCGCCCATCAGGATCCAGCCGCTCTCCAGCTCAGCGCTGTTGTCCTCACTCCACTCGTACATGCCGATGGGTCCGGCAGCGCCGAAGGCGGTGAAGGCCAGAGGCCCATTGTCCATGCGGTCCTGACCGAAGATCCAGTAAGAAGGGATCCGGGTCAAGCGCGGGAAGCCGGCAGTATCGGCGAAGATAGTGTGCCAGTAGCCGGCATAGCCGCCCAGGCTGGCCTCATTGATATAGCGACGGCCGTCCTTGTCCACGATCATGTAGCCGAAGAGGCCGTAGTTCAGCAGGAAGGCTGTGGGGAAGTCATCGAACTTGGCCTTGAGGTTACCCCCCAGCACGGTCATGTGCCAAAGGTCGGCCCCTACGGCCTGCGCCATGCGCATGCCGTCGCCGGTGTTGTCCGGGTTGCCGTAGAACGTAACCGGGTAGATAGGAACGTAGGCCTTCACGGCCTCATCGTCGAACTCGAAGCCGCCAGTGGTGAGGATCACGGCCTTGGAGGCCTTGATCGCCACTTCGCCGTCCGGGCCCTCGGCCCAGGCGCCGATGACCTCGCCCGCGTCGTTGGTGATCAGCGACTTGCCCGGCGTCTCCCAAAGAACCTCGATCTCGAGTTCCTCAACCTTGGCCGCAAGCAGCTCGAACAACTCGACGCCGACGCCGGAAGTGCCATCTTCCTTCTGGATCTGATAGCCCTTGATGGCCTCGTTGCCCTCGACATTGGGGTCACGGCCCTCAGCAGCATAGACGTTGAAACCGGTGGCACCCAGGCCCTCCACCCACTCCAGATTGGCGGTCATGTACTTGGCCAGTGCGGCGACAGTGTCCTCGTCCACCGCCCTGGAGTCGGGGAAGTCGGGGTTGACGCGCGAGGCCACCTCGAGGAATGCCAAGGCGTCTTCTTCCGTGTCGGGGGAGAGGAAGACCCCCGCACACATCTGGGTGTTGGAGGTGTGAGCGTCCTCAGCCTGTTTCTCAATAATCAGCACCTTGGCGCCCTCTTCGGCCGCGGTGATGGCAGCGGCTGCGCCGGCGCCACCATAGCCGATCACCAGAACCTCGGTCTCCAGATCCCACTCCTCGGGCGCCGGCCGCACCACTCGCGGCCCCGCAGCTACTCCCTCGGCCGCCTCAGAGGTGGCGGTCCCGGACTGGGCCGAGGCACCCACGGCCGCGAACAGGCCCGACGCCGCTACACCGGCCCCGGTGACGGCGCCGGTCTTCACGAAAACGCGACGACTGACGTTGAGCTTCCCACTCTTCTCTGGCACGGGATCCTCCTGTACTGGCAACATCGCGGCTCTGGCCGCACGCACCGTCCGATGCAGTAGACTGCATCCTTCCGGTGTGAGTCCGTCACTTTGCTCTGAATGCTACCGCAGGAGTCGTTCCAGGGCAAGAGCCAGTACTAACAGAGTCTGTACGGCCGCCTCGGGAAAGGCGACCGGTTCCTCGCGCCGCAGACGGGGTGATCGGGTGCGGCAGTCCACCGACCCGATCCGAGAGAGCAGCCCCAAAACGAATGCGGGGGCGAGCAGCCACGCTGCTCCCCCCCGCACTATCAGGCTTGGAAGTCTGGGTCGCCTGGCTTCAGCGGCAGGCGTTTCTGCTGCCTAGTGGCAGTCGCTACACGGATTCAGCGTGCCGGTGTGGTGGCAAGCGCCGTAGCACCAGCGCAGGTTGGGCTCTTCGAGCTCCATACCCTCGGGCGCCGGGATCGGGTGCGCGTCGTGGCAGTTCCGGCACAGAGGTATGTTCTCCTCGACGTCCGGTTCCTCATGCGGCACATAGGTGTGCGGGTTCGCCACCGTCATCTCATTGACCTGGTAGTCCTCGGTCAGCGCCTGGAGGGCACTGTAGGGACCGTGGCACGTCAGGCACTGCTCGGTCGACATCTTGCCGGTAACCACCGGCTCGGCACCAGCTTCCTGGTGGCAAGCCTGGCAGTCATCCTCGGTGAAAGTGGCGTGGTTCAGAGGCGACGGCTCGATCCCGTCGATGGCGTGGCAGGTGAGGCACTGCTCGCGACCGTCAAGGGTGTGAGGAATCTCCTTCGCCACCAGCGGGCCCTCTCCGGCCGACGGTTCTTCGGCAGCCGGGGTGGTCTCGGTAGTGGCTGCCGCCTCGGGGGTAGCCTCGGCGGCCGGGGTTCCTTCAGCCGTTGCCTCAGCCGTCCCACTAGTGGCCGGCGACGCGGTCTCGGTGGCCGCCACGGTGGCGGCAGCCGTAGCCGCCGCAGTACCGCCTGTGGTCGGCTCAGCCGTAGGGGTCGCGGCAACCGCGGTGGGCTCAGAGGTAGCTTCCGGCTCCTCAGTCGGTTCCGGAGTCGCTTCGGGCTCCTCCGTGACCTCGGGCTCCGGAGTCACATCAACGACCTCTTCCGCTACCGCCGGGAAGGTGTGGCACGCCTTGCACAGGTCGGGCGTGTAGCTCGCGTGATTCTCAGGGAAGGCGAACACCCGATCCGGACCGTGGCAGACGGTGCATTCCATGTCTTCCACGATGGAGTGCGGTACGTCGGGCGCCTCCCCCGTCCCGGGCTCACGCACCGGTACGGTGAGCGCCTTCACCTTCTCCGAGTCCAGGGCCAGGTACGGCCACTCTCGCTCATGGCAGGCGCTGTTGCTACAGAAGCTCGAGTTATCCACACCGCCGGGGTTCCCGACTGTGTGGCACATCTCGCAGCTCATGTCGAACTTGTACTGGTGCTCCGCGATCCAGAGCGAGCCCTCGTGAGACTCCGGTCGCTCGCCCACGTCCGCCCGCACGGCCGACAGAGCCGCGCCGCCGGTGGCCACCTGCGGGATGCTGTGGCAAAGGTTGCACTCTGCCCGGATCGCCTCACCGTCCGCGGTCATGTGGTCGCCATCGTGGCACCGCATGCAGCCGGGCGTGTAGGTATGGCCAACGTTATCCGGGTAGGTGTCCCAGTACTGCCGCATGTAGGGGAAGTGCGTCTGCTGGAAGAGCGTCGTCAGACCGGCCACCGCGGCCTTCACGTCGTCGGTGCGCGCGGCGTAGACGTCGGGATAGTCCGACTGGTAGCGATCCGCGACGGCCGCCATGGCCTGGTTCCCTTCCTCGCGCGTCTCGTAGCGCGTCTCCAGGACTTCCATGGCGACACTCTTGACGTAAGGTAGGTCGGCCGGGATAAGGCCGCTGTCCATGGCCTTGTCGATGGCCTCGGCGGTGGGCGGGATGCGGTGCTGGCTGCGGTTGTGGCAGTCCATGCAGTCCAGTTCGTCCTGCTCGGCGGCCGAGATCTGAGCTGCTGTGAGGCCGGTTTCACCGGCGAAGTACTCCTTCACCTCGCCATCCACCGTGGCCTTCACCCACTGAATCTCCTGGGCGCCCTCGTCGGCAGCGATGTAGGTCACCGGGTTCTCGACGTGCCAGTGCGCCCCGATACCCACGCCGGGAGTGTCGACGGCGCCGCCACCCGTCTTCATAAGGAAGCGGACCTGAGTCAGCGTGTTGTCCGCGTCAGTCCCATACTGGTTACTGGTAACCAGCTTCGGCTCGTAGTAGAAGCCGTCCATGTGGCACTGACCGCAGACGTCCTCGGCCGGCCGCAGCGTGCTGCGCGGAGTCTCCAGTGGCCGTTCATAGATGCGGAACGGGTAGATCACTACGTAGCGGGCGTTGGTCAGCTTGTAGTACACGCTCCAGTACGTGCCGTGGCCGACATGACAGGTGCCGCAGTCTACCTCGGCGTGGGCTGTGAGTTGATGTGCGACCGTCTCGGGCTCCATCGTCTGGTGGCACAAGGTGCAGAACTCCGTCGACTTCGTCCAGTCGAACAGAGTCAGACCTCCCAGAAACAGCCCGAAAAGCACTACAAGTGCCCCGAGCCCAATGAGAACACGTTTCACAGGCAAACCCCCGATGAGTAGACTGGCCGAACCTCGCCCTCGGTTCGGTCACGTGGGGCGCATGGTATGACCTTCTCGAGGGCCTGTCAACTCCACACCGCCCCGATGACACCATTTCGACGCGCACTCTGCCACTGGACGGCAAGCACGGCCGGCACCCACGTTCGCCGCCCGCACAGCCGCCGAAGGCGCCGTCCATTTCTGCCGCCGCCCGCGCCGTTCTATAATGCCTCACAACTACCGTACACTCGCGCTCCGAGGGGAGGACCGCATGAACAAGATGACCATCCGCGACATCGACGTTGCCGGCAAGAAGGTGCTCGTCCGGGTGGACTTCAACGTGCCCCTGGACGGCGACCGCGTGGTGGACGACACCCGCATCCGAGCTGCCCTGCCCACACTCGCCTACCTCCGCGAACGGGGCGCGCGCGTTGTGCTCGCCTCTCACCTCGGCCGCCCCAAGGGCACGGTGGACAAGCGCTACTCCTTGGCGCCGGTGGCTGCCTACCTGCGGGATACGATCGGAGTGCCGGTCACCCTCGCGCCCGACTCCATCGGCCCTGAGGTGGAGTCGTTGGTGCGGGCAATGGAGCCGGGGGAGGTTCTCTTGCTGGAGAACACCCGCTTCTACGGTGGCGAGGAGAAGAACGACTCGCAGTACGCCGCCGGGCTGGCGCGCTTGGCCGATGTTTATGTCAATGACGCCTTCGGCGCCGCCCACCGCGCCCACTCCAGCACCGAGGGCGTAGCCCGGCTCCTGCCGGCCGTGGCCGGCCTGCTCATGGAGAAGGAGCTGGACTTCCTCGGCCGCGCTCTCGCTGAGCCCACCCGCCCGTTCGTGGCCATCCTGGGCGGGGCCAAGGTGTCGGACAAGATCGGGGTCATCAACAACCTTCTGGATAAGGTGGACCGCCTCCTCATCGGCGGCGGCATGGCCAACACCTTCCTCAAGGCGAAGGGACATTTCCTTGGCGACTCTCTCGTCGAGGACGAAGTGCTCGAGATGGCCCGGAGCCTCATGGAGCGGGCCGGAGACGCCCTGGTGATCCCGTCGGACGCCGTCATCGCCGACGCCTTTGACGCCAAGGCCGACTCGCAGGTCGTGCGTGCCGACTCCGTCCCCGAAGGATGGCGCGTCCTCGATATCGGTCCGCGCAGCATCGAGCGCTTCACCGCCGAACTGCGCCCGGCCAAGACCGTCGTCTGGAATGGTCCCATGGGCGTCTTCGAGTTCCCCCGCTTCGCCGAGGGCACCGTCGCCATCGCCCGCGTCCTCGCCGATCTTGACGCCACCACCATCATCGGGGGCGGCGACTCGGTTGCTGCCGTCGAGCAGGCGGGTGTCGCCGACCGCATCTCGCACATCTCCACCGGTGGCGGGGCATCGCTCGAGTTCTTGGAGGGCAAGACCCTGCCCGGCGTGGCGGCTCTGCAGGACCGCTAGTCACGCAGCGATCACTCACCCACAGCGGTCCGGTCAGCAGCCGGCGAAACACTGGGCCGCTCCGTCCCCGCGAACCGGGGGGAGGTAACGATGAAGCAAGAGCAGTTGTTCCGAAGTCGCGCACCCATCCGCGTGGACCTGGCCGGCGGCTGGACTGACGTACCCTTCTTCGCCGCCGAGCGCGGCGGAGCCGTGGTGAACGCCACCATCAACCGCTACACCTACGCCACTCTAGCCCCGCGAGCGGACGAGAAGATCGAGATCACCTCCGCCGACTTCCAGCAGTTCCTCTCCGTCCAGAACTTCCGCGAACTGGAGTACGACGGCAACCTTGACCTGATCAAGGCAGCCATCTCCCGCCTTGGCATCCAGCGGGGCATGAACCTCTTTGTGCGCTGCGACGCCCCTCCCGGGTCGGGCACGGGGTCATCGGCGAGCATCGGCGTCGCCCTCATCGGCCTCCTTAACCTGCTTCAGGACAACCGCCTCTCCGCCTACGAGGTGGCGCGGCTGGCAAACCTGCTGGAGACCGAGGAATTGCACATCGCCGGCGGCAAGCAGGACCAGTACGCCGCCGCAATCGGCGGGTTCAACTACATGGAGTTCAAGGACCCGTCCGTCAACGTCAGCCCGCTCCATCTCGATACCAGCGTGGTGGTGGAGTTGGAGAAGCACCTAGTGCTGTGCTACACGGGCAAGTCCCGCCTCTCCGGCAACCTGATCACACGCGTGCAGGAGGCCTACCTCGCCGGCCGCGCGGAGACGGTCGGGGCGCTGGAGCGAATGCGGGATGTGGCGGTAGAGATGAAGAGCGCCCTACTGAAGGGACAGATCGGGGAGTTCGGGCGCTTGCTGCAAGCCAACTGGGAGTGCCAGAAGCAACTCGACGCATCGATCACCACCGACCAGATCGACCACCTGTTCGAGGTGGCCGGTGCTGCCGGTGCCGTGGGCGGGAAGGCGCTGGGCGCCGGCGGCGGTGGATGCGTGCTCTTCCTGGCCAGCCCCGACCGCGAGCACGACGTGCGCACCGCCCTCGAAGAGGCCGGCGTTCAGGTGCTCGACTTCAACTTCGAGTTCGGCGGGCTAAGAGTCTGGAACAGCTGGAACGGCGCCCGCGTGGTGGACTAGGACTCCGGATCCTCCGGAAGAGGCGGTAGTTCCGCGATGGACGAAAGGCCGAAAAGGCGCAGGAAGGCCGGGGTGGTGCCATACGATATGGGTCGCCCCGGCTGCTCCAGTCGTTCCAGTTCGGCCACCAGTCCGAGCCGCAGAAGCGTCCTTAGCGGACTATCGCTGCTCACCCCTCGCACCGCCTCGATGTGCGCACGTGTGACGGGCTGCCGGTAGGCGATGAGAGCCAGCGTCTCCATGGCCGCCCCCGACAGCGTGATCGCCTCCTCGGAGTGCAGGAAACGGGTGATGTCGGCGGCGGCCAGCGGTGCCGTGGTCAGTTGCAGCGCGCCGGCGGCACGGACCAGGGTCAGCCCCCTGCCTTCCAGGTCCCGAGCCAGCCGATCCGCGGCGCTCTCGATGTCGGATGGGCGCTCGCCGAGGATGTCCGCCAGCGTCGACGTCGGCACCGGTTCGCCGGCGACAAAGAGCACCGCCTCCAGCCGAGCGGCCAGCAAAGCGTGAAGTCCCTCAGGACCGTCCGGCGGAATCTCCCACTGGCCCTGGCAATAGCCCTGCTCGGCACCGTCACTCTGCTCTGCGGCGTCCTGTCCCGCCAGGTCGGCAACCATACTGCTTCCCCCCTCAGACCGCGGCCTGCGACTGATCACCAGCGGCTCGCCGCGCACGTCGACCGTCTGCTCGTGGCGCCGGCCGGCGTCACCATGACCCTGGCTGCCCGCGAGCACGAACTGGAGTCCTTCATCAACTACGAGGCCCTGCCCCGCGCCAGCCTGGGTGTGCTCCGCGTCGCCGTGGAGCTAGCCGAGGGCGGGGCGAGTCTCACCCTCCTCGTCGGCGACTCCAACCCCGTCGCCTCTGTTGCCCTCTCACTGGCAGACTCGGAAACGGGCGTTGACCTGACTGTGACCGGGCTTCGTCTTGGGCCCCTTGCGGCGCCCGGCTGGGTGCGAACCGGGCTCGCCCGAGTGCTCAACGACACACTCGCCGCCGGCGAGGCCGGCTTCACACTGCAGAGCCTCGCCCTATGCGAAGGCGAGGCTCAGCTGACGGTCACTAGGCACTGAACCGAGCGGCTACGCCGGCTCCACGTCCGGCCGGTCCTCGTCGTCGGCCTCGGCACCCCACTCGTCCACTGCGGACTCATCACCGGGCTCCGGCGGGTGACTCGCCGGTTCGTCGGCGCCATAAGGACGCCATGGTTCCTCTGCCGCCGCCTCTTCTTCGGCCTCGGAATCTAGCGCAGCGAGCAGATCATCCTCGTCGGCCTCAGCCACCGTCTCCTCGGCATCGCCCTCAGGCGTGTACACCGGCGGCCAACCCACCTCGGCCGCCGCCGTCTCAACCTCTTCCTCGATCGACGCCACCGACTCCTCCGTGTCCTGCAGCGACTCAGACAGCCAGGACGGCGGTTCGGCCTCGGCTAGCACCTCCGGCTCAGGCTGTGGCTCGGGTGCCGTCCAGGCCGGAGGCTCGACTTCCTGAGCTGCGACGACCGGCTCAGCGGATTCCGGCTCCGGCTCCGCATGCGCCGGGGCCTGCGCTTCTGGTGCGGACCAGTCCGGCTGGGTCAGCGGCTCGGACACGGCGGCGGCCGCGAGCGGTGCCATCGCCGTTGCCCCCACCTCCTTGACACGGACGTCTACCCGCTCCACCTTCGCGCCGATCTCGGCTTCGAGCGCCTCACGCGCCGCCTCGATCGACATACGCGACACGTCGGGCACCCGCACCCCACCGTTCGTGGTGATCGTTAGCTCTGCTATTACGCCTTCCTTGGCCGACCGCCGCGTCTTGGCCGTGACGGACTTGACATCGGGCACACTGGCAACGCGCTTCTCCAGCAGCCTGGCCACCGAGGCCTCCGCCACACGTGCTCGGCCTTCGCCGACCTCCTGGACCTGGATGCTCTTGTCGCCACCGCCTCGGATCTCGCGCCACAGGAGCCAGATGACCACCAGCCACAGCAGAGCCGATACCACGCCGATCACGACGCGACCGACGGTGGTCATGGCCCAAGGCTCGATCGAGAAGGTGACCGACTGAACGCCGTTTAGTACCGCATCCGGTACCGTTGCAATGATGGGCAGGAGTACGAGAAGGAGCAGCAGTAGCACCAGGGTCACGATCTGATTGACTGTCTTCACGGGCTATTCCTCCCTAGGTCCGGCCTCCGCGAGCTTGGTCTCCAGTATACACTGCCCCCGGCTCCCCGGTCGAGGCGCCGTTGGATCTCCTCCGGGACCGGCTGAGGCACAGCAGCACCCCCAGGCCCAGGACCAGAATGGTGCCGAGCGTCACCCGGGCCCCGACGGCCAGTGCCCGAGGCGCGTAGTTGAACTCCACCTCGTGGGTACCGGCAGACACGGGCACGGCGCGGAAGAACCAGTTGGCGCGCTCGATGTCCACCTGATCCCCATCCACCCGAGCCTCCCAGCCCGGATAGTAGCTGTCGAGCAGTACCACGTGGCCGTCGCCGGCCGCCTCCACTGCCAGCACCACCCTCTCCGGCTCGTACGACACGATCGAGACCGGCCGCCAGCCCTCCTGCGGGCACCGGTCCGGAGCGTCACCGGCCAGCACCAGCGAAAGCCGTGGGTCGAAGTCCGGCTGACTCAGGCGAGCTAGGACACCCTGCCGGTCCCCGGCATGAATCGCGCAAGAGCTGAAGTAGGCTCGGGGGAGCGTCTCCTCGAACCGTCTCAGGCGCACGTCTCCCAAGTTCAGCGTCGTCATCGCCGGGTCGAGTTCCAGCGCGGTCGCGGTACCGTTGCGCCGGTTGATCAGGGACAGCCCCTGCACCCGGTCTCCGGTCTCGGCCGGCAGATGCACGACTAGCGACTCCAGGCGGATAGGCTCCGGGCTCAGAATGATGGCAGCATGGCGTAACCCCTCGCGATCGGGCACCGCCTCCAGAGCCGTCCTCTCGCCGGCGGCGTCCTCCACCCATAGACCGCCTTGATCGCGCGAGACTTCTAGGGTCCTCCCGTCACCCAGGGAGAGGCGAACTACCGTCCCGTCCGTGATCTGCTCGGGGTCCCCTTCCTCCACCACCATGCCGATGGCGTCGGCAAGGAACGGCGGGACCGCGAGCGCGGTGTCACCGCCACCGGACGGGGCCGCAAGGGCGAGGCTGAGATCGTAGTAGACGTCATCGATCCAGGCGTCGTGCACGCGGTCCGAGAGCAGGTACTCCACCCCCGCCAGCGCCAGGTAGCGCTTGTCCGGGAGCTCGCGGAGGGCCTCGCTCAGGCGTCCGTCCGCTGCCACTCGGTCGGCACCGACCAGAAGCTCTTGGAAGGCGAGGAAGTCGGAGGTAGGGAGGACGCCGCCGTCGTAGCCGTCCACGGCGTACAGCCCCCAACTGAGGGCCAAGTTGCGCGACAAGACCTCCTGCCACTTGGCGCCCACCAGAAGGCCATAGCGACCTTCCTCCGTCAGTACCTCGCCCAAGGCCGCCGCCAGATCAGCCATATCGCCGCTGTCGAAGACAGGCTCGGAGACAGTCAGGAAGCGCCCCAGGCCGCCCTCGCTCAGCAGGACCTGCGTGGATCGCCGCTGCGCCTCGTAGATCTGCGAGGCGATAGTCTGACTGTACGGCAGTCCTCCCGAGGCGAACGCCAACTCGACGGACAACAGTGCCACCAGCGCGCTCCGTCGTAAGCCCGGCCGCGCCCGCAGTACCAGCAGTGTCAGAACCCCTGTCAGGACCCAACCCAGCAGCGTCACCGGCTCCGGTCGCGGATCGGACGCCACCCAGAGCAGAACCAGGCCCACCGCGGCTGCCGGCACAATCAGTGCCTCCCTCCGGGTCGGCCTCCGGCCGATCACTCGCTCGAGCCGATCTACGCCCGCGGCCGCCAGCAGCGACAGGCCCAGAACCGCCAACACCAGCCAGCGTGCCGGTACCCGAAACAGCCCGAATCCGGGCACTATGCGAAACAGCACGTAGTACAGCGGATTGTAGATTCCCAACGCCAAGAAGCCGCCCACGGCCACCAGGACCAGCATCCAGCGCCCGGACCGCCCCGAGTACCGGGCTCCGAGGATGGCCAGTGCCAGCCCCACCACACCGACGTAGGCGACGTACTCCGAGAACGGGGCCTCGGCGCCGTAGTGGGGAAGGATCCCGAGCAGCCACGAGCGCGGGCCAAACGAGAAGGAAGCCGCCTGGCGGTAATCCAGTCCGCCGGCCCGGAGTGAGAGACCCACCAGCTCCAGCGTCGGCCCCAACTGCACCGCCGCCAGTCCCACCCCCAGAAGCGCCGCCGTGCCGATGAACAGCAGGCTGCGCCGCCAAACCGGCCACAGCTCTTCCCGACCGCCATCACCCCAGAGGGGGCGCGTGGCCCCGTAGACCAGCAACACCGTGTGACATATGTATACCGCCTGGGCGTGGCCAATGAGCAGCTGCAAGCCGCTGATCACGCCGGCCCCCAGAACGAGCAGTCCCCGCCTCTCCCAGCGAGACCCGGCGCGCACCGCTCCCATCTCCAGCAGAAGCACCTGCCAGGGCAACCAGGCCAGGGCCTCGACCTGGTTCACGTGCTCCGCCTGCGCGCCCAGGTGCCCGCTGAGAGCGAACACCAGTGCGCCCGCCACCGCGCCGTGCCGGCCACGCCCCAGCCCCAGCCGGAGTAGTAGGTACATGCCGGTCGCCGCGAGGGCGTAGTGCAGCACCACGGTAGCCGCAACAAGAGACGGTGCCGGCAGCGAGGCCAGAAGCCAGTGTACAGGGTAGAACACCCCCGCCTGGGGATTGGCCAAGAACGGGGCACCAAGGAACAAGTACGCGTTCCACAGGGGGAGTTGACCGTCCAGAAGTCGATCAGCGGCATGGCCATAGAGGGGATAGAAGTAGGCGAAAGCGTCCGGGCCCTGAAGGATCTGCCCGGCCAGCGACAGCCGCCAGGTCAGCAGCACCGCCAGGGCGCATAGGCCGGCGAGCGCCAGAAGGTCAACGTGATCGAGGCGCACCGGCCTGTCCCTCACCGGCCTTCCCCGGCCAGCAGGTAGAGGACAAGTGCGGGGGTGCCGTCATGGCGGTATGTGTTCAGCGACGGTGTGACTCGCCACCCTGACCGCCGCAGCTGGGCGACGTCTTCATCAGCGGTGGTCCCCGCCACCGCCAGCAGCAGGACCGGGTCAGCGCTCTCGGCCACGGACAGCATACGCTCCCGCTCCTGGTACCAGATGAAGTCTTGGGTGAAGCCTGCCATATAGTAGCGGATGTGCCAGCCCAGGTCGCGGTACAGCACCGTGGCCCGACCGGGAACCTGGGCCCGCAGGTAGGCGGCTACCGACTCGATCCCCTGGTACGCGGAAGTGTTGCCGAGTGGTAGGCGCCCCTGTGCTGCCTCCTGTGCGGGCGCCAGCAGCAGTAGCAACGCCAGCAGACCGGCAACCGCACCTAGCGGGAGCGGACCACGGGGAAAGCGCTTCTCCAGCGCGCCGATTCCCCCCGCCACGGCCAGCGCCGCCAGCGGTACCAATGGCAGCAGGTAGCGGTCCCACGCCGGAGCCGACAGCAGCGCCTGGAAGGCGAGGTAGAGCACTCCCGCCGCCAGGCTTCCGGCCAGCAATCGCCCCGGCGGAGTCCACCGCCTCCACGCCGCCGCCCCGCCCGCGACCACCACCAGTCCCCACAACAGCCCCATCGAAGGCCGCCCCCAGATCCACCGAAGCAGGGCCGCCCATCCGCTGCCGTCAGGGGCCACATCTTGCCCCACACCATAGTGCCTGAGCGCCGCCGCTACGAAGCCGACCTCGGGCGCCCGAGCCCACTCCCAGACCAGCACCATGACCATCACCGCCGCGACGCCCCCCAAGAGCCGGGTGGTGGCCCGCCGGCCGCGCGCGGGTCCCATCACCAAAGCAAGGGGCAAGAAGGCGAGCGCAGTCGGCTTGGCGGCAAGCGCTAGGCCGAGGAGCAGCCCCGCTCCGGTGGTCCGCCCCAATCCGGCCACCATCACCGACGCCAGGGCGAGCGCCACCGCGGGCGGATCGGTGAAGGCGCTAGCGTCGAGCGCCACCGCGACCGGCGAGAGCGATGCCAGACAAAGAGCCGCCAACCCGGCCCACTCGCCCGCCACCGTACGCGCTATGCGAAACACGCAGAGCAGGCCGACGAGCGAGGATGCCGCCCCCAGCAGCCGGAGCGCAGCCGGCCCCGGCCCGAGCAACTGCGACCAGGCCATGAGCAGGTAGGGGAACAGGGGCGGCTTGTCGATCACCTCCCCGCGCAGAAGCCAGTCGCCTCCCGGCCACACGGCGGCGGCCCAGGAGGCGTACAGACACTCATCGGGGTGTAGCGGGTCCTCGCCGATGGTGGCCAGGCGGAGGGCTAAGCCCAGGCCCAGTAGGCCGATGGCCAGGACCCGGGGAGTCCGGCCTGCCGGAGCGGGAGGAGCGTCGCCGGGCGCCGCGGCCGCCTCAGTCCCGGAACCGGTAACGCAGCAAGGTCCAGGCGGCGTCGGGCCCATCGCGCCAAGTGATCTTCTTGCCCTCGGTGTACTCCCGACCATCGTAGGAGATGGGCACCTCGTAGATGCGATAGCCGCGCTTGAGGATCTTGGCCGTCAGCTCCGGCTCCAGCTCGAACTTCTTGGCCCGCAGCACGACGTCGTGAATGACATCGGCGCGGAACGCCTTGTAGCAAGTCTCCATGTCGGAGATGATGCTGTCGTAGAGGACGTTGGTGAGCAGCGTCAGGAAATGGTTGCCCACCATGTGCCAGAACAGCATCGCTTTGCGCGGCGCCCCCATGAAACGAGACCCGTACACGACGTCGGCGCGCCCCTCGAGTATCGGCTGAAGCACGATGTGGTAGTCGCGCGGGTCGTACTCCAGGTCGGCGTCCTGCACGAGCATGATGTCGCCGGTGGCGCGGAACATAGCCGTGCGAACGGCCGCCCCCTTTCCCTGGTTCAGGTCATGGTAGTACACCCGCACCTGCGGGGGGTCCTCCAGGCTCGCCAATACCTCTCGCGAACCGTCGGTGGACCCATCGTCCACCAGGATGACTTCGCGCTCCAGGTCGCCCAAGTCCACCGCTAGGACGCGATCGATCACCTTCTTGATGGTGCGCCGCTCATTGAACACCGGCACCAGCACTGATAGCTTCATCACCCGACCCCGCCCTGGCGTCTTGACATCGGAGGGTCTAGCCCTCCGTGCCTCGGGAAGCCTCGTGGGCCAAGATGATCGCCTCGGCCACTTGCTTCATCGACTTGCGCGTGTTCATGCTCATGGTCTGGATTCGACGGAAGGCCTGAGATTCGGTCAAGCTTTGGCCATCCATCAGGATGCCCTTGGCCCGATCCACCAGCTTACGCGTCTCCAGCGCATCCTTGAGGTCACCGACCTCACGCTCCAGAGCGCGGAGCTCGCCGAACCTCGCCAGAGCTACCTCGATCGCGGGGGCCAGGTCCGACTCACGAATGGGCTTGACTATGTAGCCCACTACGCCGGCGTCCTTGGCGCGCTCGATGAGCTCACTCTGGCTGTAGGCGGTGAGCAGTACCACGGGCGCGATCCGCTCTTGCGTCAATATGCGGGCGGCATCGATTCCGTCCATGTCGGGCATCTTGATGTCCATGATGACAATGCCGGGGCGCAGCTCTCGCGCCAGGTTGACGGCACTGGTGCCGTCGGCCACTTCGCCCACCACTAGGTAACCGAGATTGGTGAGCATCTCACGCAGGTCCATCCGGATAATGGCTTCGTCGTCAGCTATTACTACTCTCGTGCGCTCCAATTGGATTCACCTCTCGAACCGACTTGGGGAAGGTTACGGTGGCCGTCACTCCGTCTCCACTGACCAGCTCGACCTCCCCCTTGAGGTCATCTCGAACCAGAACCTGCACGATGCTCAGCCCCATACTTGTTGTATGGAGGAGATCGAAGTCCGGCGGCAGGCCGCCGCCGTCGTCCTCCACCTCAATGATAACGCGGTCGTCCGTCTCCGACAGGTGCAGCATGACCGATCCACGCGTTCGACCAGCCAGACCGTGCTCCACCGCATTCTGCAACAACTCATTGATAATGAGCGAAGATACGGTTGCCTGCTGCGCCGGAAGGTAAATGTCCGATCCACTCACCCCGATCCGCACCTCACGGTCGGGGTACGCCATCATCTGCCGCAGGTGCGTTACCACCCTCTGGCCCACCTCCCGCAGGTTGATGGGCGTGTCTCCCTGGTTGGCCATGAACTCGTGAACCACCGATATGGAGAGGATCCGGTTCATGCTCTCTTCAAGCACCTGGCGGGCCTCGGACGAGTTGGTCCGTCTCGCCTCCATTCGCAACAAGGCCGCGATGGTTTGCAGGTTGTTCTTGACGCGATGATGGGTCTCCTGGATCATCGCCGACTTCACCTGCAATTCCCGCAGCCGGCGCCTTTCCTCCGTCACATCGTTCACCAGCAGGAAGGCCCCATATAACTCGTCGGAGCTGCTCCTCCTCCCCAATCGCTGCCACCACGGCCGGTCCGGTTGCGCCGGGATCGGAATGGCCTGTCGGACCCACTCGCGGCCCTGGCTGGCCGTCTCCTCCCGGTAGCAGCGGCCGTGCTCGAGGGTGCGCCCCACCAGTTCGCCGTCGCCCGTCTCCAGGACGTCCAGGTGCCGGTCGGCCAGCTGATCCATGTAGCCCAGGCGGCGGTAGAAGTTGGTCGCGATTCCACTCAGGTACCGGATTCGGCGCTGCGGGTCCACGAAAAGGATGCCGTCCTGCTCGCCGAAAGGGGTCAACTCAGTGACACCCGGAATCTCATCGCGCAGGGCCGCCTGCTGCCAGGTCTGCAGTGCCCGACGGAACTGACTGTGGCGGCGCCGGTGCCGCTCGTGTTCGATCAGGTTGGTCTCAATGGTGACTACTGCCACCCGGCGGCCATCCGGCGCCAGTACCGGGATCATCTGCCGCACGAGGGGAGCCGTCTCACCCCAACGCTCCACCTCTTCCGTGAGCAAGCGCCCCGAGGCGAAGACGCGGTGCAGCTGCTCCGCTTCGGTCATGGGCAGCGGACAGCCGACCAGATCCTGACGATGGATGGGTGCCATGGAATGCGGACGCGCCTGGTGAATCACCTGACACTTGGCCTCACCGAGGGGCGCGCACATCAGGATGTCGGCCCGGGTGAGGTCGGCGGCAAGACCCAGGTTGTGGGCAATGCGCTCCAGGAACGCGCTGTCGTCAGCACCAGGCTCGCTGTTCTGCGTGTAGTAGTCCATCGCCGACCACCCCTTCCCTAACTCGTCGATTATAGCGCACCCTGGGGCCGTGCCCAAACGCCTAGCGGGCGGCGGCCGACCAGCCGCGACGCCGGAAGCGAGCGTATTGACCATGACGCCGGCGATGCTGTACCTTTCGCCGTCACCCGTCGCCGGACCGTACTCCGGCGCACCACGCGCCATCAGGGGGCCCTACCCGTTGTCCGCCTTCGAGGACCAGATTCGGCGGCACTTCCGCCGCAACTTCGCGGTGAACGTCGGCGACCTAGCCTTCTGGGCGGTGGGAAGCTCGCTGGTGTCCGCCGCTACGGTGCTGCCCCTGTACATCTCTCACTTCACCGATAACGCCGTCCTCATCGGGCTGATACCCTCGGTGCAGTTCCTCGGCTGGCGTGTTCCCCAGCTCTTCACCGGCAACATGGTCGAGCGGCTTCCGCGCAAGCTCCCCTTCGTCTGGTGGGTGAGCCTGAACGAGAGGCTGCCCTTCCTGGCTCTGGGGCTTTTCATGCTGTTGGGCACCTCGGTGAGCACGCCGGTGACGCTGGCGGTGGTCTTCCTGCTTCTTTCCTGGCAGGCGCTCGGAGGCGGGCTAATCGCCAACGCCTGGCAGGACATGGTCGCCAAGGTCATCCTTCCCAGCTACTGGGGGCTGTTCTTCGGCGTCGGTAACGCCATCGGCGCCGTCCTCGGAGTGGGGGGAGCCGCTCTCTCAGGCTATCTGCTCAACCGCTTCGCCTTTCCCCAGGGCTTCGCCTACAGCTACCTGATCGGCAGCGCCCTGTTCATGGTCTCCTGGTTCTTCCTCGGGCTCACCCACGAGCCCGCCAAGACGCCCTCCAAGCCTGCCATTCCCCTGTCCGTCTACCTGGCCCAGTTGCCCGGTGTGGTCCGGCGAGACGCCAACTTCCGCAACTTCCTGCTGATTCGATCACTCGCCACGTTCTCCAGCATGGGTAACGCCTTCCTCGCCGTGGACGCCGCCCGCCGCTTCCAGTTGGGCGACGAGGCCGCCGCCCTCTTCACCGCCACCATGCTCATCTCCCAGGCGGTGTTCTACCCCATCCTCGGCCGGCTCGGCGACCGGAAGGGGCACCGGGCCTTAGTGGGCGCCTCCTTCTGGATCCAGGCCCTTTGCATGGCGGTGGCAGCGGTCTCGCCCAACGTCAGCGTTTTCCTGGTCGCCTTCGCCCTCCGCGCCGCCGGTGAGGCCATCTTCATGACCTCGGGCATGCCCATGGTCTTCCAGTTCTGCCACGAAGACGACCGCCCCACCTACATCGGCCTGGCCAACACCCTCACGGCCCCGCCTCTCGTCATCGCTCCCATCGTCGGCGGCGCCTTGGCCGCAGCCGCCGGCTACGTGTCGGTGTTCTGGGCTTCTGCTATACTCGGCGTACTGTCTGCCCTGGCCTGGAGCCGCTATGTCGGCGACCCCGGCCATATGGCCGCTGGCCAGAGCAACCAAGACCGTTCGCTCGACACGGAAGTCGCGAACTGATATCGCGCAACAATGGAGGTTGGCGGCATGCGCAAAGCGATCAGCATCTGGGCCTACACCGACGGCAAGAGCGTGGAAGACAGCTTCCGCCTGGCCAAGGACGCCGGTTTCGAGGGCGTTGAGTTGGCCTACGACCTGAAAGGGCCGGTCTCACCTACCACCACCGATTCCGAACTGGACTCCATTCGCAAGCTCGCCCAGGGCATGGGCCTGGAGTTGCCCCGCTTAGCGAGCGGGGTGTTCTGGCAGGTAAACATCCTCTCCGAGGATCCGGCCATCCGCGAGGAGGCCAAGACGCACGTCCGCCACATGCTGAGAATCGCCGCCCGGCTCGGTGCTAAGGCGATCCTGGTCGTCCCCGGCGCCATCGGCCCCTTCATGGCCGGCGCCCCATTCGTGGACGACTACGAGGCCGCCTACGACCAGGCCATCCTCGACTTCCGCGAACTGGCACCCGAGGCGGAACGACTCCAGGTGCACATTGGCATCGAGAACGTGTGGGATCGGTTCCTCACCTCGCCCATGGAGATGCGGGCCTTCATCGACGCCGTGGGCAGCCCCTACGTAGGCGTGTACTTTGACGTCGGCAACGTGATGCGCACCAGCTACCCGCAGCACTGGATCAAGATACTCGGTCAGCGCATCTGCGCCGTACACTTCAAGGACTTCCGCTGCAACGTCGGGACGCTCGAAGGCTTCGTCGAACTGCTCCAGGGCGATGTCGACTACCCGGCGGTGATGAAGGCCTTCAAGGAAGTCGGCTACGATACCTGGGCCGTGGTGGAGCAATTCCCGCCTAACATCTATCCCGACGACATGATCTACCGGGCGGGCCGCGCTATGGACGTGATACTCGGAGGGGCATCCAAGTGAGCAAGAAAGAGATCCGGGTCGGGGTAGTCGGCCTAGGCTTCATGGGCCGGGCGCACACCGCCAACTACGAGAAGATCGAGGGAGCGAGGGTTGTCGCCGTCGCCGACGCCGATCCTGACCGCCGTCAGGGCAAGGCCAACGTGCAGGGCAACATCGAGGTACCGCTTCCCAAGCTGGGGGTGGAGAACTACCAGGTGTTCGCTGATGGCCGCGATCTCATCCGGGAGGCGGACCTGGACCTGGTGGACATCTGCCTGCCCACTTACCTCCACTCTGAGTTCGCCACTCTGGCCGCCGAGGCCGGCAGGCACGTCATGGTCGAGAAGCCCATGGCCCTCAACTCCGATGAGGCGGCGCACATGATAGAAGCCGCCCACCGCAACGGGGTTGAGCTCATGGTCGGGCAGTGCCTGCGCTTCTGGCCCGAGTACGTCCACCTCAAGGAGACGCTCGACTCCGGGCGACTCGGTCGGCTGGTGAAGGCCGAGTTCATTCGCCGAGACTCCAAGCCGGTGTGGACCTGGGACGGATGGATGACCGACGCCAAACGGAGCGGCGGCGCCACCTGGGACCTTCACGTCCACGACGTAGACTTCATCAACTACCTGCTGGGCAAGCCGTCGCGCATCTCCGCGCGCGCGATCAAGACCCCCGCCACCGGCGGCTACGACATGGTCAGCGCCCTCTATACCTACGACAACGGGCCGGAAGTCCTCGTGGATGCCGCCTGGTACCAGACGAGCACCTTCAGCTTCCGTGCCTCCTACCTCGCCATGTTCGAGGAGGGCATGCTCCACTTCGATAGCACGCGGAGCCCCGCCCTGCACGAGCACCAGGTGGGGCACGACATGAAGGAGATTCCCCTGGAGGGCGATGCCTACTATCGGGAACTGGAGTTCCTGGTGAACTGCCTCCGGGAGGGTCGGAGCCCCGCCACGGTCGTCTCCCCGGAGAGCACGCGGCAGTCGCTACAGCTCGTCGAGGCCGAGTGGCGCTCGTCGGAGACCGGCGAGCCCGTCACCCCCTAGACAGCCTCTCGAGTACCAACTCCTCGAAGGCTGCCGAATCGACATCAACTGCCACCTGGGTGCGCCCGTCTACCGACTGGCGCACCCAGGTCGCTCCGGCAGCCACCTCACTACGTGTCTCCACTTGCACCTTCGCCGAGACCGTCCGGAGCAGGTCGGGATGCATTATGTAAGCCAGTGCCAGTGGGTCGTGCATCATGGTGCGGTCCGCTCCCCGCTGCCCCAAGTACCGCTCCAACTGGTCGGCCACCGCCCGCCCCAGCGGACCACCGCTCCGCCGCACCCGCTCTAGGCCGTCACGATGGAACCAGACCTTGGTCGTGACATCCAGGCCCACCATCACCATGTCCCTTCCGCAGCGGAACGCCAGCGATGCTGCCTCGGGGTCGCAGACAAGGTTGTGCTCGGCCAGCGGCAGCTCGAGTCCATTCTCGCCGGTCCGGGCCACGCCCCCCATCAGCACGAAGCCGGCCAACCGCTGCGCCAATGATGGATCCAGCGCGAAAGCCAGGGCAGCGTTGGTCATGGGGCCGACGGTGAGCAAGGTGATCTCGCCCGGCCGCGCCTTCGTCGCTTCGATCAGGGCATTGGCGGCGTGGCCCGGGCGCGCCCCTGGGGCCTTCTCGCCGGGCTCAAGCAGCCCCTCGCCCTCCCAGCCCGCCCAGTAGACGGGGCGCTCGCGCATGAGTGGCTCGCTCGCGCCGCTGTACACGGGCACGTCGTCGCGGCCGGCCAGGCGCAGCAGCTTGGCCACCATGCGGCTGCGTAGGGCCACGTCGCCGTAGACGGAGCTCACCCCGACCAGTTCGATCTCGGGTGAGCGCAGCGCCAACGCCAGCGCCACCGCGTCGTCCACGTCTGTGCCGATGTCCGTGTCGAGCCACACAGGAGTAGTCATGTTCCCTCCCCGCAAGCATGGTTGCCGCGCCAGGAGATCGTCCCGGCGCATCTTTACATCCGAGGCCCCCAGACTCTATCATGGGAGCATAGACTAGTCAGGGGGCGGCAATGCCCAACTACACCGTCAAGGGACTGCTCGGCCAGCCGGTCATCACCCTGGACGCCGGGAGGCGAGTCGGCAGCATTCAGGAGATCCTGTTCGACACGCTCGAACACCGAGTCACCGCCGTGATCCTGAGCAAGCCGCCGGTGGCCGGCTCGGCCAAGGCAGTGACGGCAGAGCACATACGCTTGTTCGGCGCCGACGTCACGCTCATCGATTCCGATCGCTCCATCACCACCCTGGGCGTGGAGGACGGCGCGCACGGCACCATCCGCGCCGGCACTGACGTGATTCGCACTCAGGTGATCACCACGGAGGGGCGCCGTCTGGGTGAGGTGAGCGACATCACCCTGGACGCCGAGGGCACCATCCTCGGTTACCGTCTCTCCCACAACCTGCTGCGCGATACCTTCCGCGGTAAGCCATTCATTCCCGTCGGCGCGCTCTTCGCCGTCGGCCACGATGCCCTCCTGGTGGACGTGGCCGGTGCCACTGCCGAGGTCGAGGACATGACCGAGGAGTCCTCCGGCGAGTCCGATGCGCCCGCGTACGCCTACGACGAGCCCGGACTGGCCCTCGAAGGGGCCGAAGACGAGGCCACCTTCGGCACGGACGAGGATGAACTCGACGATGGAGACGACGAGGAGCTTCCCTTTCAGCCCCAGGGCTGATGGGACGGCCGGCCGCGAAAGCAGGCGGTAGCTAGAGCAGCGTCGTCGTGGCGAGGATCTCGCCGTAGTACAGACGGTGGTAGTCGCCCCGCGGGTACGAGCCTCGGTCTACGCGGGACTCCAGATGTGCCGGAATGACATCGTTGTGGTGCACCGCCCGGCACTCATAGGTCACCGGGCAAGCCGACAATGTGGGCGCCGAGACCGTGCCACTGGCCGAAGTCGCCAGGCGGACGTGCGCCAGCTTGTCCCCGTCTCGGCCGGAGGCGGTTCCCAGGTACGCCACCGCTTCCGCCATCCCCTCGGCGGGGACGTTGACGGTGAAGTCGCGCGCCGCCTCGATCAGGCCATAGGTGTAGCGCGACGGCCGCACAAGCACCACGCAGATGGGTAACCCCCAGATGATGCCGAAGGTAGCCCAGCCGATGGTCATGGCATTGTCGGGGCGGCCGTCCCGGCTCTTGGCCGCCAGGAGCAGCCCCGGGCTCGCCAGCCGTTCCAGTGTCAGATCCAGATGCTCGCTGTAGGCGCAGGACTTCCTGCTCTCCATCGGGTTGTCCTCCTATCCCTGACCCTGCCAACGGGCGATGAGGGCGGGCACCCGTCGCACCCGCTCCAGCAGACCGTCGGTGGGCACGTTGTCACCCGTCCCCAGCACCAGCCCGCCACGCCCCTCTTCCAGAGCCTGGTGAACGTGCGTCTCGAACTCCTCGTCGCTGAACATGGGTGTGAACGACGTCGCCGCCAGTCCGCCCCAGATTGACATCTGCCTTCCCCACACCCGCCGCGAGTCGGCGATGCCCAAATTCGTCATCGGCGGGGGCGTGAAGGCCTCGCCCACATCGAACCCCGACTGGCGGATGAGCTCCAGTAGGCCGTCGTTGCGGCCGTCCACATGGGTGGCTGCCAGCTTGCCCACCCCGTGGGCCGCCTCGGTGAGCCGCCGGTGCGCGGGCAGGAGGTAGCGCTCGTAGATTGGCGGCGGCGTCAACCCGGCGTCGTAGTTGCCGTCATACTCCAGAACTTGCGCCGGAGACTCGATACCGATGGCTTCCACCAGTCGCTGCTGCTCGTCGACGGCCGTGATCAGCTCATGCAATCGGTTGTAGTTGTCCTGGAGCTGGTAGTAGAAGCCCTCATAGCCCGTGAACTCACGCATCACCGTGTGGGCCGGAGCGTGCCTGACGAAGGCGAGAAGGACGCCGTCATCGCCGAGCGAGCGCAACTCAGCTGCAACTCGATCGTGCTGAGCCACGATGTAGGTGTGCTCCACCAGGCAGAGCGCGGCGTCGTAGTTGGCCGCCGTCGTCACCCAGTCCTTCATCACCCGGCCGCGCACGCCCGCCTCCCGCAGTTCCGACGTGCGCCGCTCCACCTGCGTCAGGACGCCGAAGGGCGTGTCGTAGCGTCGCACAACCTCATCGCCACGGCTGGTGGTGGTTAGCTGGAGACCGCGCACCTCCTCCCGGTAGGGCCGCACGCCGTAACCCTTGAGGCTCATCCCCAGGTCCCGCGCCACGTCGTAAATGGACCAGCCGTCGTAACGGTCGGGGAGCCGCCCATCGGCGCGAGCGGCGTTGTACCAGAGTTCCCAGCGGGGAGCCCACGGGACCTCGTCCACTGGCTGCCGGTGCAACGCCGCCAGAATGCGCTCCCGTCCCGTCATGCGCGCGTTACCTCCGATTAGCCGCGGGGCTAGGCCACGAAGTCCCCGAGCAGGGTCAGGCCCGGTCCGCCGTCGAGGACGCTCAGGAAAACCTCGCTCAGGCGGGTGCTCCGGAGGGGCTCGTTGCTGACGACGTCGTGGCTGATGAGGGCGTACTCGAACAACTGGTGCGTCACCGGCTCGCCCTGCACCACGATGTAGAACTCCTCCGAAACCGGATCGCCCCAGCGAGTCTGCCAATGCCTGAGGAAGAAGCGGCTCAGGTTGTGCCGGGTGCGGTCGACGTAGCGACCGTCCACCCCTGGGTGCGGCAGCGCCGGCTGGAAGGGCCGGGACCCGCGGTCGGTGTAGTGCGAGGCGATCCAGGCGCCCACCGGCCCCTGGCTCACAATCCCGTCATCGGGAACGGCCAGTGCACCCGCCTCGAAGAACTCGATCCAGTTGCCGTCCGCCGCCATGAAAGCGCCGGGAACGGCTGCCCCCAAGAAGCGGGCCACATCCGGGTGCGACACGAGGTACTTGGCCACCGCCGCCTGCCGGACGGCTGTGTCGGACGGCGTGTTGTCGTTGAGAATCTCCACGCCGGAGTAGTAGTGGGTGATGATGTCCCGGGCGGTGAACCCCTGGCTGGCCATGGCACTGGCCCCCTCTTGGCACATTCCCACGCCGTGGCCATACATAGTGGTGAAACCGCAGATGCAGGGAACGGCCCGGCAGTAAGGGAGATCGGTGCGCCAGACGTCGGCCACGTTACGGGTCTGGCCATCACAGTGGGCGAAGTAGTAGGTGCGAGCGATCTCGCCGCCGTAGACCACCACTTGCCCCTTGGTCTGGGAGACGGCCAAATCGGTGGTGGGATAGTTGACGTTGCGCCACACCTGGCAGTGCTGCGTGGTGCAGATGTCGGCCCCTTGGGCACTGTGGGCGTGAGACGTGGCGGCGTATGTACGGGCGGCGATGGCCTGGGCCTTGAGCGCCTCGAGCGGCCGGCTCCGGCCCATCTCGACCGGCACCACTCCCCGGAGATACTCCTCCAGAACCATCACCTCCACGGTACCGTCCGGCATGAGAACACGCAGGGTGCTGGGTACGGTAGGCCCCGACTTGGCTCGCAGGCGGAATCGGAACAGTGGCAACGAAGCCCCTCCAGTATGATCGGCGATGCCGCTATGGCTGCTGGTCGCGGACGGTCTCGACCAGTGCGATGATGTTCTCCACCGGAACGTCCTTGGGGATGTCGTGCGACGGCGAAAGTATGTAACCGCCCCCGGCGCCTATGCGCTCCATCAGGGTGCGCGCCTCTTGGCGCACCTCGTCGGCCGTTCCGAAAGGCATCACTCGCTGTATGCTCATGCCACCCAGAAACGCCAGCCGGTCCCCGTGCAGCCGCTTCACCTCGTACACGTCCATGACCTCGGGCTGGAAGGGGTTGAAGACATCAAGCCCCGCTTCGATCAGGTCACCAAACACCTCGCGGACATCGCCGCAGGAGTGGATGAACACTCGCTTCCCGGCCGCCATCACCGCCCCGTACATCCGCTGGATGCGCGGCAGAACGAACCGACGCCAGTGCTTGGGGCCCATTATGAGGCCTCGCTGCTGGCCCCAATCATCGCCGAAGTAGACGGCGTCGATGTCGTATGTCACCGCCCGCTCCACCAGCTTCAGATTGTGCTCACAGATGACGTCCATCAGGTGATCCACGAAGGCGGGCGCCTCCACCATGTCCATGAGCAGGTTCGTCATGCCTCGCAGGGTCCAGGCCCGCTCGAACAGGGAGAAGCCGATGGAGCACACGGTGTAGCGGTCGGAGCGTCGCTCAAGACGTCGCTCGAAGTCCTCCCACCGTCGCGAGTCGCGCGGATCGGGGAGCCGGAGGTCTCCCAGGGAACGATCCTGCAGCTGGAACTCCTCGATCACGCCGATGTCGGGATCCACCGTGCGGTTCCAGACTACACCGTACTCGTCCCGCCAGTGACCGGGCCGCACTTCTTGCCAGGCATCGTCGGTGAGCGGCTCGACGTAGTAGAGGTGGCTCTGCATCCACTCGGGCAGCTCCGACGCCGGAATGCCCACCGTTGTCGACAGCCTCTGCGCCGCCGGGATAGTCAGGGCGATGTGCCAGGGCACGCGATCAGGCCGCTCGTGGGCCACTGCCTGCGCCACCCTCTCTCTGCGGGTCATTCTCCGCCCCCCTGTCATCGGATGATCCGGGGAACCCGGGCCAAGATGGCCGCCACCACCTCGTACACGATGGTCCCCAGGTTGGCGGCGACCTCATCCACGGATATGGTAGCGTCGCCCTGGCGGCCGATCAACACCGCCTCATCGCCCGCGGCCACATCCGGCACCCCAGTGACGTCCGCCATCGTCTGGTCCATGCAGATGTTGCCCAGGATGGGACAGCGCTTGCCTCCAATCAACACCTGGCCCCAATTCCGCGGCGACCGCCGGAAGCCATCGCCGTACCCGACCGGCAGAACCGCCACCTTGGTCGGCTCGGCGGTCTCGAAAGCGCGGCCGTAGCCCACCCGATTCCCGGGCCCGACCCACTTCACTTGCGCCACCGTCGTCTTGAATGAGAGAGCGGGCCGGAACCCCGCCGGCAAAGATGCCTCGGGCGACGGGCTGAGACCATAGAGCCCTATAGCCGTGCGCACCATGTCCAACCGTGCCTCTGGCAGGCGCATGGACGCCGCGGTGTTGGCGGCATGGGCTACCGGCGGCCGCAGGCCGGCCTGCTCCAGCCCCATCAGCAGGTCGCGGAAGCGAGACAGCTGCATGTGGGCATGGGACAGGTCGCCGGCGTCGGCACTGCCGAAGTGGGTGAAGACACCTCGCACCTCAAGCCCCGGTAGGTCGCGCAGTCGCTCCAGAAAGCCGGGCACCTCCTCGGGGCTGAGCCCCAGCCGGGAGAGGCCTGTGTCGACCTTCACGTGCACCACCGCGGTCGTGCCCAGGTCGCGAGCGGCGCGGAAGAGCGCTTTCGCCATGTCCCAGTCGTAGAGAGCACAGGATACGCCCTCCGCCACCGCCTCGCGCGCCTGCCAGGGCGGGGTGTAGCCCAGAATCAGGATCTCCTCCGTCACCCCGGCCCGGCGCAGCGTGCGCGCCTCACTAAGACAGGCGACAGCGATGGCATCGGCGCCGTTCTCCAGCACCACGCGCGCCATTCGCTCCGCTCCGTGCCCGTAGGCGTCCGCCTTCAGCACCGCCATCAGCGGCACTCCGCACGTCTCGCGGATGATGCGGGTGTTGTGCGCCAGCGCCTCGACGTCCACCTCAATCCACGTGGGCCGGTCGGGGCGCCTCTCGACAGGATGCCCGTCGTCTGACGGCGGACTTGCGGTCGCGCCGGGGCCCTCGCCCAGCCGCTGCAGCACGCCGTCCAGACCGAGGTCGGCGCCGCCGCAGAACAACACGCGATCACCCGGCCTCAGGATCTTCGCCAAGGAACGCTCCAGGTGTTCGGCCGAGTAGCTGTCGTGGGCGTCATGTCCCGCCTCCCGCAGAGCACGCGCCACCGCTGAACCACCCTCACCCAGCCCCCAGAAGCCGTCGGCGTGGGCTCGCACTGCCTCAGCGAAGAGGCTTAGGCCCTCTGGCCCCCACGCCTCCGCGCCGGCAAGAACAACGTACCGGCCCCCGGCAGGCGCGCCCCTCAGCGCCGCCTCCACGTCGGCCGCCGCGTCGGCGACCCGGCCCACCTCGGTGTCATCTACGAGCTTCACGCCAGAGCGACCAGCGAGGGGCCGCATGTAGCCGTCGACCGGCTCATACCGGCCCAGTGCTGCTACCGCGTCCTCAAGGTCGAGACCACAGTGCAGACCGAGCGCCACCGCCGCCGCTGCGTCGCCCGCGAACCGCTCCGAGTGTAGCGCCACGCTGCCCACAGCGCTCTCCTCGCCCGCGGTGAACCGCAGCACGCTCCCTTCGCAACCGCAGCTCTCGACAGCGAACTTAAGCCCGTCGCTCTGCCGCCCGTACTCCACCAGCGCCTGTGAGCGCTCACGGACAAGCGCCAACCGCTCACCGTCGGCATTCGCGATCACCACCAGCGCCGCCAGCAGCGACGGCTCCAGCTCCGCCAGCCGCCGCTCCGTCCCTAGGCCCACCGGCGCTCCCAGCACGACAGCCTCCGGAGCGTAGAGGGCCACCTGATCCGCCACAGCGTCCGCATCCCGCGTACCCAGGTCGAACACTGCCACCTCGGCCGCCCGATCCATCTCCGCCAGCGCCGTCGGCAGGGCCAGGCGGCCGAGTGACGAGGGCCTCGGCGAGCCGCGCGTTACGCGAAACCGTTCGGAGAGGACCGCCGCCACGAGGGACGCCAATATCGGCTGCGGGCGCTCTCCCAGGATGTACAGCGCCCGCGGCTTCCAGACGGACAGGACGTGGCGCGCCCACCGGTAGAGCGCCACCTCCACATCCTCCACCTGCAGCTGCGGCAGTGTCCCAGGCAGTCCGACTAGAGGCGTCTCAGTCAGGATGGCCACCGCGCCCCGCTGGGCGGCCGCGCCGGCTCGGTCCGGCCCGTCACCCACCCCGGGAGCAGCCACGTAGAGCGCCCCCGCTCTCACCTCCGCCAGTCGGTATGCGAAGTATGTGACCCTGATGGCTTGGGCTTCGCGCTGCAACGGGCTACAGCCGAGCGCCTGTGCCACTTCCGCCAGCGCGATCATCGGTCCCACACTCCGGTCGCAGTCTACCACTTCTCGCGCAGGCCCCGTTCGATGTCGCGTTGGGCCTCTCGTTCGGCGATGGCGTGGCGCTTGTCGTACGTCTTGCGTCCCTTGGCCAGAGCGATCTCCAGCTTGGCCCGCCCGCGCTTCAGGTACAGGCGCGTGGGCACGATGGTGTAGCCTCGCTGCGCCACCTGAGCCGCGAGCCGGCGGATCTCGTCCCGGTGCAGGAGCAGTCGCCGCGGCCGGTCCGGTTCGTGGTTGGCATAGCCGCCGTGAGAGTAGGGAGCGATGTACATCTCCAGCACCCAGGCCTCTCCGTCCTTCACCTGAACGAAGGCCTGGCGCAAGTTCACCTGGCCCTGACGTATCGACTTGATCTCGCTGCCTAGCAGGGACAGGCCCGCCTCGAACGTCTCTTCCAGACTGTACTCGTGCCGCGCTCGCCGGTTGTTCGCTACGACCTTAATGCCCTCGTTCAGTTGGATGCCTCCCGCAGATAACCCAGCGCCGCCTCCAGCTGCTCGTCCGCTTCCGTACTCAGATTGTCGGCGATCGTAACGTCGGGCTCCAGCCCCTCTCCCTGGATCAGCCGGTCTTCCGGAGTGTACCAGAGTGCCGTGGTCACCCGTACCTGGCTCCCGTCGCTGAGGTCGAACACGAACTGGACCGACCCCTTGCCGAAGGTGCGCGCGCCCACCAGAGCGCCTCGCGCTCGCGCCTGCACCGCCCCCGCGACGATCTCAGAGGCGGAAGCACTGCTCTCGTTCACCAGCACCACCAGCGGAATCTCGACCGCCAAGCCGCCGTCCTTGCTCCGGTACGATCTCTCCTCCACCTGGCGGCCCCGCTCCACCAGAACCGTCCCCTCATCCAGGAACTCGTCCGCCACCGACACCGCTTGGTCCAGGAAGCCACCCGGGTTGCCGCGGAGATCAAGCACGATTGCCGCTGCGTCTTGGGCAGTGGCCTCCTTCAGAGCGTCCTGAAGCTGGGCCGTCGCGCGGTTGTTGAATTCCGACAGCACGATGTGGGCCACCTTGCCTTCGAGCATTTCCAGGCTAACGGTGGGGATCTCAATGGAGCGCCGCTCCACTTCTCGCTTGAACGTATCGTCGCTGCCTGGCCGCCGCAGCTCCAGCTCCACGACGGTACCCTCGGGCCCACGGATCAGAGAGACGGCCTCCGCCAGGCTCATGCCCTGGATGTCAGTGCCGTCCACCGCCATGATGACGTCACCCGGAACGATGCCGGCGCCCTCCGCCGGGCTCCCGCGAAAGACGGTGACCACCTCCACGTAGCCGTCCTCGGTGGTGCCCACCGAGGCGCCGATGCCGCGGTAGTAGCCGGTGGCATCCTGCCGCTCCAGGTCGGCATACTCGGGCACGATCAGACCGGTGGCGGAGTCGTCGAGCTCCCGTAGCAGCCCGGCGGCCGCCCCGCGATCGTACTCCTCCAGCGGCGGCACCTCGCCCACGTAATCGCGCTCGACCAGCCTCCACGCTTCCCAGAAGAGGTCGAACCCCTCCAGCGGCCGCGAGGTGGGGGCCCGGCCGGAAACCACATCACCGGCCACGTTGCCCGCGGCGTAGGCTACCGCCGAGAGCAGGACCGCTCCCAGAGCCGCCAACAAATAGAGCGTCAGCCGGCGCGCGAAGCCGTTCACTGGCCGGCCTCCTTCCGGCTCCGCCCGTCCGCCAGCGCACGGAGGCCCGCATCGAGGACTACGTCTCCCTCCCCCGCGTCCGCCTCGACGATGACGTCCGGCTGCAGCCCCACCTGGTTGATCTGGTTCTTGTCGGGAGTCAGCCAGAGCGAAGTAGTGACGTGAAGGCTGCTACCGTCGCTGAGCTGGTAGGCCAGCTGGACCGACCCCTTCCCGCGCGTCGGCCGGCCTACCAGCAGAGCGCGCCCCTGATCCTGAAGGGCGCCGGCGACGATCTCGGCGGCACTGGCGGTGGCCTCGTCCACTAGCACCACCAGCGGCTCCGTGGCCACCACTCGCGGCCGGACGCCGTAACGCTTTTCGACCTCGTCCGCGTCCACCTCATAGGCGACGACCCCGCGACGCAGGAACCGGCTCGCCACCTCGACGGCAGTGTCCAACAGGCCCCCGGGGTTCCCGCGCAGGTCGAGCACCACCTGCTCTGCCTCCTGCGCCCTCACGGTGGCCAGGGCACGCTGTAGCTCCGCCGGGGTGCGCTCCCCGAACACGGCGACACGCACGTAGCCAGTGGGGGGACTCACCCCTTCCAGAAGCCTGAACTCGACGCTCGGCTCGGCGATCTCCGCCCTCTCCACGGTGAACTCCAGGGTCTCCCGGCTCGACGGACGCAGGACCGTGACGGTGACGGAAGTGCCCACCTCACCGCGGAGCCAGGACTTCGCCAGGTCCGCGTCGGCGCCGGCGGGCAGATCGACACCATCCACCGCCAGAAGCCGGTCGTCATCGCGGATGCCGGCACGCCCCGCCGGCGTGTCGGGCAAGGCCAGCAGGTAGAGATACCCCTCGGTCTCATAGACGGTGGCGCCAATGCCGCCGTGCGCCCCGCGCAGCCGGTCCTGCTCCAGCGAGTTGGCCACCGGCCGCACCAGGCGAGTGTAGGGATCTTCCAGGGAGCGCAGGGCCCCGTCGATGGCGCCGTGCACGAGGTCGGCATCGTCGGGCATTTCTCCGTAGAAGTAGCGTTCGGCGTAACCCCAAGTCTCCCAGACCAGCGTCAGACCGGTATCGGCCCGGGCCGTGGGCTGACGTATGAAGGTGGCCAAGAAGCCGGCAGCGAAGCTAGTTGCCGCTATGGTCACCGCTATGAGTGCCGCCGCCCACCCTCTGGACATCGCGCCTTCCCTGCCTTTCACATCAAGCCCGGCCCGCCACGGCCGGTCCAACGCCTAGCTCTTCAGCATGGCTCCCACGATGACGTCCACGGCCGCCTCTTCGTCGAGGCCACGGGCCATGAGCGTCTCCAACTCCTTCTTGTTCACCGTACCGATGGCCGCCTCGTGCGTGACGTAGGCCGAGTCGCACGTGACTCGCACCAGCGGGGCAGCCGACGCTATCGCCCGGTCGCGCACGATCTCCACGCAGTCCACATGGCCGCGAGAATCGGGCGCGTTGCCCTCCGTGGTGGCGATCACGTCGCTCACCGCGTCCTCTCGCACGGCGACGCGTGACTTGGCCAGGCCCCGCGCACCGGCCCCGTTCAGCCGAATCGTCTCCACTGTTCGCAGGCGGTCGCTGCCGAAGCCGTACGCGCGCACCATCAGCTCCGCCCTTCCCCGCTCGGCCACATCCACCGTGTAGTCGAAGTCCAGCTCGCCGATCCTTCCCTCGGTGAGGCTGAACTCGGAGAGATAGGCGCCCCCCTTCTCCACCAGTATGCGTCCCCGCGGAACCACGCGGGCACCACTCTGCTCACCGTGGAAGTGAGTCTCGCTGTAGCGCATCCGCGCCCCCTCGCCGACACGGACCTCCGCCTCCATAAGATGGACTACTTCGACCGAGTTGGGGAAGGTGCAGTGGGCGAGAAACTCAACGCTGGCGCCGGCGCCGATCTCGAAGTGCGAAACGATCCTCTGCGTACCCCGCTCCGGAAGCACCCCGAAGCACAGGTGGACCGGCAACTCCACCTTGGTTCCCGGGGCCACCGTTACCCGTGCCGCTACGCCGTCCGACAACTGCTCCGCCACCATCTCCAGCCCTGGCAGCTCGTGGGTACTGAGGACTTGGTTGCCCGACACCACCATGCTGGCGAACTTGGGCGAAAGCAGGTTCTTGCCGTCGCCGCCGGCCCGCTCATATGAGCGCACTATCGCCTCGAACTCATCTCCCTGGGTGAACACTGGCTTGGTCCTAGACACGCTCATAGTCGGCCGCCTCTTCCACTTCGCGCGCTACGTCGCAGATCTCGCAGCGATCGCAGTAGTGCGCCTGCACGTGCGCCGGCTCTCCGGTCATGACGATCTCACCGCTGCAGATGAGCGAAGCGCGATCGGCGATCTCGACCATCTCGTCTCGGTGCGTGATGAGCAGCAGGGCGCTGCCCTGCTCTCGCATGCGGGCAAAAAGGTCGCGAATGTCACTGAGCGACAGCACATCGACACCGGAGTCCGGCTCGTCCAGGATCGCAAGCCGCGGGCGCATGGCGTACACGGCCGCCAGTTCGATGCGCTTGCGCTCGCCCCCGGACAGGCTCGCGTCAACGTTGCGGCTGCGGTAGACCGCCGGGTCCAGCGCGACCGCTTCCAGAGCCTCGCGCACCCGCTCTTCTGATGGCTCGGCCATGCCCAGCCTCAGATAGTCGAGCACGGGCAGACCCTCGAAGCGGGCCGGCTCCTGCCAGGCCAGAGTCATGCCCAGCCGGGCCCGCTCGGTCATGGTGGCGTCCGTGATGTCTCGGCCACCGAAGAGCACCGTTCCGCCCGAGGGCAGGTAGCCCCCGCTTCCCATCAGCATGTAGGCCATGGTGGACTTGCCGGACCCGTTCCGCCCCAGCAGGCAGTGGACCTCGGCTTCCGCCACCGTCAGGTTTACCCCGTGGAGGATCTCGGTCCCTTCACGGATCAAATGTACCCCTTCAACTATCAACAGGGAATCATCAGCCATTAGCGTCCCTCGGCCTCCATTGCCGTATCTTCCTGCCTGCTTCGCACGTCGGGCCGCAGTACCCGGGTTGGGCGTGCCGCTCGCCGCTCCTCCATGATACCCACCAGTACGCGCAGCGCCCACAGCAGTAGACCCTGCCAGTCCTGGGTCCGGGACGCGTCGATGCGAATCTGCCCGCGGCCCAGCCGCGCCACGCCGGACAGCTCCTCCTGAATGTCGTGGGCCCTCAGCAGGGACACGTCCATACGAAGGTAGAACTGGTCTTCCTCGCGACCCACTGCCGTAGCACCCAGATGCTGGGCCAACACCTTCACCCTAGTCTGATACAGCAGGCGCTCCACCGGCGGTGGGGGCGGGCCGAACCGCTCCTCTAGCTCGGCGGCGAACTCGTCCACGTCCTCTTCGCCCGCCAGCGCCCCCAGTTGCCGGTACAGGGACAACCGCAGACCGGCATCGGCGATGTAGTCCTCCGGGAGTTCGGCCTCGAGCGGTAGGCTTATCTGCAGGCCTGGGCTCAGCGGGCGCAGGAAGGCCTCCAGCAGATCCTTCTCCAGCGTCGGCGCCGCTCCAGCCTCTTCCTGGCGCTGAGACACCGCCTGCGCGAGCATCCGCGAGTACAGGTCGAACCCAACCGCGGTGATGTGGCCCGACTGCCTGCGCCCCAGCACGTCGCCGGCGCCACGGATCTCCAGGTCCCGCATGGCGATCTGGACGCCCGCGCCCAGCTCGGAAGCTTCCATGATGGCGCGTAGCCGCTGCCGGGCCACCTCCGTAACACCCTGCCCGGGCGAGAACAGGAGATAGGCGTAGGCACGCGCCGTCCCACGACCGACACGACCGCGCAACTGGTAGAGCTGAGCCAGGCCAAAGCGGTCGGCGTGGTTGATGATGATGGTGTTCGCGTTGGGGATGTCGAGGCCGCTCTCGATGATCGTGGTGCACACCAAGACGTCGACGGCCCCGGATGAGAACCGCTCCATCACCTGGGACAGCTTGCCTTCGGGCAGCTGGCCGTGCCCTACATCCACCACCGCCTCCGGTACCAGGCGCCGGACGCGGTTGGCCACCCCAGCGATCCCCAGCACTCGGTCGTGGACCAGGAAGACCTGCCCGCCACGAGCAAGTTCACGCCGGATGGCGCGCTCAACCAGCGAGTCATCCCAGTGAGACACCTGGGTCCAGACCGGCTGGCGGTCTTCGGGCGGGGTGTCGATGGTACTCATGTCGCGCAGACCGCTCAGGGCCAGGTTGAGGGTGCGCGGAATGGGGGTCGCCGTCATGGTGAGCACGTCCACCTGTTGACGCAGCCGCTTGAGGTGCTCCTTGTGCCGCACCCCGAAGCGCTGCTCCTCGTCGATGATCACCAGCCCCAGGTCCTTGAAGGCCACATCCTTCTGCACCAGCCGGTGCGTCCCCACCACGATGTCGACCTCGCCGCGCTCCAGTCGCTCGAGCACCCGCGCCTGATCGCCCTCCGAGCGCAGTCGCGACAGCATCTCAATAGTAACCGGGAAGGCCGACAGGCGCCCTCGGAAGGTCTCGTAGTGCTGCTGTGCCAGCACCGTCGTCGGCACCAGAACCGCCACCTGCTTGCCGTCGGTGACGGCCTTGAAGGCCGCCCGAAGCGCTACCTCGGTCTTGCCGTAGCCCACATCACCGAAGATAAGCCGGTCCATGGGTCGGGGGGCCTCCATGTCCGCCTTGACCTGGGCCAGGGTACGCAGTTGGTCCTCGGTTTCCTCGTAGGGGAAGGCGGACTCCAGTTCGCGCTGCCAGGTGTCGTCAGGAGCGAACGTGTACCCTTCCGCCAGCCCCCGAGCGAGGTAGAGCTCGAGCAGTTCCCCGGCGATATCCTCCACCGCCCTGCGCGCCCGCGCCTTGGCCTCTTGCCAGTCCGCGCCGCTGAGGCCGCTGAGCGAAGGTGCGGCCTCCGAAGCGCCCACGTAGCGACTGATGCGGTCCGACTGGTAGGTGGGCACGTAGAGGCGGTCGCCCCCGGCGTACTCGATCTCCAGGTACTCGCGCTCGATGCCGTCGCGCGGAAGGCGCCGCAAACCGGCATAGCGCCCGATCCCATGCTCGACGTGCACCACATAGTCGCCCGGCTCCACGTCGATGGTGAACTTCTCGGTGACTCGCCGCTTTCGCGGCCGTCGCCGTGCCGGCCGGCTGTAGCCGAAGACCTCGGTGTCGGTGAAGAGGGTGACGGTGCCCACCTCCGGCAACCGCAGCGCCCAGCCCTCGGGGTAGGAGCCGTGCACCACCTGCACCCCCCGCACCGGCTCTCTCACCTCGTCCGCAGCCGAGACGGGAACGCCCCGCTCGGCCACCAACTCGGCTAGCCGAGCCGCCTGCCGGCTCACCACCAGCGCGCCGCCTGCCGCCGCGGCTTCCAGCACTGCGTCCACGGCCAGGCGCACCTGCCCCGCCATCCGCGTGACCGGCAGGAAGGCCTCGCGCAGCGAGGCCGGACCGGGCTCCGCGCCCACCCCAAGCTCAAGAACCGAGCGCTCCCGGATGGCGTCGCGCAACTGCTCCCACGGCAACAGCGGGGCCCGCAGCCCGCGCGGTATGTCGCCCACGCTCTCGCCACGCTCCCGGGCCAGGTCGGCGTCCTGCCAGAACGCCGTCGCCGCGTCGTCGGCGAACTCGAACTCCTCGCGCATAACCACGGCCTCGGCGGACAGATAGTCCAGCAGCGAGTGGCTCTCGGGGTAGAGATAGCCCAGGTAGAGGCCGAACGCTCGTGGCAGCTGTCCCTGGCTGAAGTCCTCGCGGTCGCGCTCCAGGTCGGTCTGGGCGGCGGCGTGGCAGTCACTGCAGTCCAGTTCGTCCAGGTCGGCGAGTCCGGCGGCGGGCACCTCCGCCACCGCCTCCGCGGCCGGCGTCAGGACGGCGCGCGGGCAGGCTTCCTGGGAGCGCTGCGTCTCCGGGTCGAACCAGCGGATGGTGTCTATCATGTCGCCGAAGTAGTCGATCCTGATGGGCCGGTCCTGAGACACGGGGAAAACGTCCAGGATGCCACCGCGGCGGCTGTACGTGCCCGGCACCTCGGTCACCGGCTCGTGGCGGTAGCCGTTGGCGGCCAACAACTCGGCCAAGCGCGTCAGCGGCTGCTCAGTGCCCGGGCGCAGAATCCGGGTGCGCCGGCGGAGGGCCGCGGGCGATGGCAGCGGCATCAGGAGCGACTGCACCGAGGCGACGACGACCGGTTGGCTGCCCGCCAGGCCGGCGAGCGCGCTTAGCACACGCATCCGGGCCCCGTTGGTGGCCGGGCTCCAGGGCACGCGCTCATAGGGCAGTGGTTCCGGAGCCGGGAAGAGCATCGCCCGCTCGCCCAGCCACATCGCCAACTCCTCGGCCAACTGGCGTGCCCTCTCCACTGTAGGCGCCACCACCAGCATCGGCGCAGGCAGGTCCTCGGCCAGAGCCGAGAGCACCACAGCACGGGCGGCCTGAATCACGTCGGCAGACCCTGCCTCGCCGCCATCGCGGAGTAGAGTCGCCAGGGCGCTGTATGCCGGGGCCCGCCGCAGCAGACCGGTGAGGGCTCCAAAGTTGAGCATCACACCTGTCCGTTGTACTCGTTCATGGCGGGCTCAATGCCCTGCGCCAACACCGCTTCCACGGCGCGGCGAGCGCGCTCAAGCACCGCCGACACCAACGCCGCCTCGTCCGGTCGGAAGGTGCTGAGCACGAAGTCGCGCACATCATCGTCCTCGTCTTCCTGAGGGCGCCCCACCCCGATGCGAACACGGGCGAAGTCGGGAGTCCGCACCGCGTTGATGATGGATTGCACCCCCCGGTGACCACCGGCGCTGCCCGTGGGTCGGAGCCGGAGCCTGCCCAGGGGCAGATCGATGTCGTCGTGAACGACCACCATCTGTGCCGGCTTCAGGCCGAAGTGCCTGAGGGCCCATTCAACGGCCTTGCCACTCAGGTTCATGAAGGTGAGGGGCTGCAGCAACGCCACCTCCTGGTCGGCTACCCTTCCGACGGTCCAGCGGCTCTGGTTGCGCGGCCGCGACCACTTCAGGCCGGCACGTGCAGCCATATCGTCGGTGACCATAAAGCCAACATTATGTCTAGTATTGCGGTACCCGCCGCCCGGGTTGCCCAGGCCTACCACCAGAGCAGCCACCGGCAGACCCGAGGGCTCCGGGCGCCTGCTTCCCGCTATCCTTCTCAGAGCGTCGCGCATCCTAACCTCGGCACCATGCGGTCAAACACCTAAAGGGGCCGGTCCTGCTGCCCCGGCCCCTCTAGAGATTGTACCACTGTTGTGCGCGCTCCGCTCTCTAGCGGCGCATAACCGAATGGTAGACCAGCAGCACCAGTTGGCGGACCAGGGCCAACAAGCCGGCCACGGCGAAGGCGCCAATGCCCACCAATGCCCCGTTCACCACCGCCGACCCGGCTCCGCGGAACACGTCACCCAAGCCCACCGCATCGGAGACCTCTCCCAGGAGGCCGGTCGCCAGATCCACGATAGCGCCGCCGGTGCCGGTGTCCTCAGGCTCGGTGGCAATCGCCGCCGTCGCCCGGGGTGCGGCCGTCGCCGCAGCGACGGCCGGGGTAGCGGTGTCGAGGTTCGGCATCTCGATCACCACCGTGGGCGTGGGCGGTGCCTGCGTGGGAGTGGCTGAGGGCTCCGCCTGCGCTGTTGCCGTCAGCTCCTCTTCCGGCGTCCCGGTGACGGTAGGCGTCTCGGTCGGCTCGCCGGAGACGTTCGCAACCGACACCTGCCTGACGATCTCCTCGAGGTAGTTGCCCGTCACGTCGACCACCAGCAGCCGCAGGCTGTAGCTACCGTCGGGCACCCCACGGGTGTCCCACTGGATCAGCACCCCGTCCCGCACCTGGGTGGGCTGAGTGTCGCCGATCACCACCCAGCTTGAGCCGGGCTCCCGCGCGAACTCGACCTTGTAGAAGCTGAACTGCGAGTGGAGAGCGCTGCCGGTAACGAGCACGACATCGCGAACGGTTGCACCAGGCTGCGGAGAGGTGATGAGTGCCACCGACTCCTGCGCCGACGCCGCCAGCGGGACCAGAGCGACGGCCATAACGACCAGGGCCGCCAGAATCGCCCGGGCCACAGCCCGGTGCCCGACGAAAAGTCTAGCTACCACCTACCCCTTCTCCCCAATCACCCGGACCAACGCCGGAAAACGAGAGACGCGTTCTGCCCGCCGAACCCGAAAGCGTTCACGAGTACGGCGCTCACGCCCTGCTTCAGATTCGCAGCCGGTACGTTCACCACGCACTCGGGGTCCTTCTGTCTGAGGTTGAGCGTGCCTGGCACCACGCCGTCCCGAATGGACAGCGCAGCCACAATACTGGACACCGCGCCTGCTGCGCCAAGTGTGTGGCCTAGGCTGTGCTTGGTCGAGGTTACGGGCACGTCCGGAGCCGTATCCCCGAACACACTACGGATGCCCCGGCTCTCCGCCAGATCGTTGAGAGGCGTGCCGGTGCCGTGGGCGCAGACGTAGTCCACCGCTGCCGGCTCCAGTTCGGCCCGGTCCATAGCCATGCGCATGGCACGCGCGGCCCCGACGCCGTCGGGCTGTGGCGCCGCCACGTGGAACGCATCCGAGGTGAGGCCGAAGCCACCCACCTCGGCCAGGATGCGGGCTCCGCGCGCCCTTGCATGATCCTCGCTCTCCAGCACCAGCACGGCTGCCCCCTCTGCCACCACCGTGCCGTCTCGATCCACATCGAACGGGCGGCAGACCAGATGAAGATCATCGGACCGGCGAGAAAGGGCTCCCAGACGGCCAAATGACGCCACCGCCAGCGGCGTGGTAACCGACTCCGTTCCTCCCGCCAGCGCCACGTCAACCTGGCCGGAGGCGATGCGCTCGAAGGCATCGCCAACCGCGAGGCAGCCGGTGGCGCACGCCCCCACCGGACACAAGACCGGTCCGGTAATGCCCATTGTCATCGAGACGAGGCAAGCAGCCATATTGCCGATGACCGCCGGAATCATCATGGGGTTCACCCGGCGCGGCCCGGACTCCATCAGGACACGGGTCTCCCGCTCCAGCACCGGCACGCCCGCTATGGCGGTACCGATCACCACCGCCATTCGGTCCAGGTCCACCTGCGATAGGTCAAGCGCCGCGTTTTGCACCGCCTCTCGGGACGCCGCCACGGCGAACTGGCTGAAGCGATCCATACGGCGCGCCTGCTGGCGATCCATGTGCTGGGTGGGATCAAAGCTATCCACCAGGCCCGCCACCTTAGCTGGGTAACCTTCGGTGTCCCAGTCCCGCAGGGGCTTAATGCCGCACTCACCGGCCAACAGGTTCCCCCAGAACTCATCGACGGTGTTGCCGACAGGCGTGATGGCGCCCATCCCGGTAACCACGACCTTACGCTGTTGTCTCATGGCTGCGGTCATTGAGCATGGCGCTCCAGTGGGATCAGTGCGAAGCAGTACCTTGTTCCAGAACCGTGCCAGTCTAGCACCGGCTCTCGGGTGTTGACAAGGGTGATCTCGGTGGGTAGCATTTCCGCTCCGCGCTCGTCCTCACAGGGGGCTAGCACCGGGCAGCTACAAGCTCTCGTTGCAGTCGGCTGTCACCGCAGATCGGGCCTGCCGGAAACGTAGCTCGGAGGCCGAGGGGGTACCTTGATTCACATCGTCACCGACAGCACCGCCAGCATTCCGACCGGGATGGCGGCGTCTCTAGGGGTGCGGGTGGTGTCCCTCCGCGTCGTCCTCCCTGAGATGACCTATCGCGACCAGGTTGACATCTCGGCGGAGGAGTTCTACCGGCTGCTGCCTCAGTGCGAGGGCCTGCCGACCACCTCCCAGCCGCCCGCCAACGAGTTCGAGAAGGTCTTCCGGGAGGCTTGTGACGGCGGCAACCAGGTGCTGGCCATCCTCATCTCCAGCCGGCTGAGCGGGACGGTGGCCTCGGCGGTGGCGGCTCAACGCGCTCTCCCTGAACTCCCCATCACGGTGTTCGACTCCCTCGCCACCTCCGGCGTCCTCGCCCTGATGGTTCAGTACGCTGCCGAACAGGCTGCCTCTGGTGCCGCCATGACGCAGATCATCGCCGGGCTGGAGGAGATCCGGAAGCGCGCCCAACTTCTCTTCACCATCGCCACCTTCCGCTACCTGCAGAAGGGCGGCCGCATCGGCGGCGCCAGCGCCCTGGCCGCTTCGGTGCTGCGCATCCAGCCCATCCTGACCCTCCACGAGGGGGCCATCGAGGTGTGGAGCAAGGTGCGCGGCAAGCGCAAGGCCCTCCAGGCCATCGTCGAGACGGCGCGGGAGCGGGGCGGCACGGGTGACCATATGCGCGTAGTCGTCGTCCACGGGAACGACCCCGAGTCGGCTTCTGCTCTGGCCGGCGACGTCAGCGAGGCCCTGCAGTGCCCTCGGCCGGAGCTCATGCAGATCAGCCCCGTGCTGGGTGTCCACGTGGGCCCCGGGACAGTGGGATTGGGCTACTACAGCACCCGCTGGGTCCAACCCTAGGGCCCCATGCGGATCGCCGGCGCGGGCGCGCTTTGCCCGGCGACCGGGCCTTAGGCTACAATATGGCGTTATGCAGTGCACTTGTTCCCGAAGAGGGGAGCGGCGACGATTCCGCTCCCCTTTCGTTATACCGTTCGACGGTGAGGAACCTTGATGCCCGAGTCTTACGCAGTAGCCTACGGCACCGGACGGGTCAGTTTCGACCTTCCCTCCGGCATGCACGGAGAGGTGGTGTCGCCCCGGCCCGGCACGCCGGTGGACCTTTCGGCCGCAGTGGCCCAGGCCCTCACCCATCCCGTCGCCGGTCCAACGCTGGGCGAACTGGCCGGACCGGGCAGCAGCGTCTGCATCGTCTTCACCGACGCTACCCGCGATGTCCCCGACGAAACGCTCGTCTCTGCCATGCTGGCCCAACTACGCGGCGCCGGTGTCCGGCGTGAAGACATCACTCTCCTCTGCGGCGTCGGCATGCACCGACCCAGCACGTTCGAGGAGAAGGTCGCCAAGCTGGGACGAGACATCGCCACCGGTTACCGCGTCCTAGACTCCCAACCAAGCGACCCGAGCCTCCTCACCGATCTCGGGAGCTTCCACGGCATCCCCCTCCAGGTCAGCCGCTATGCTACCGAGGCCGACCTTCTGTTGGCGACCGGGGTGGTGGAACCACATCAGTACGCCGGCTTCTCCGGTGGCCGCAAGACGGTAGCCATCGGCGCGGGTGGTGAGGCCACCATCGCTGCCACCCATTCGCCCGGGATGATCCAGCGCGAGGGCGTTCGTCTCGCCAACCTGGAGAGGAACCCCTTCCACGAGACGATCGTCGAGTCTGCCCGTCGGGCGGGCCTGCGCTTCGTCGCCAACGTCCTCAGGGACGGCGACGGTCGCGTGGTGCAGGTGGCAGCGGGAGAGCCGGGCGCCGTCCTCGACCACCTTGTCGGCCACGCGCGGACCCTCTACGAGCGGCGTCTCGACCGCCGCTACGACGTCGTGGTCGCCGGAGTCGGGCACCCCAAGGACGCCAACATCTACCAGGCCTCGCGCGCCGTTACCTATACCTACTTCGCTCCCCAACCGGTCCTCAAGGAGGGCGGCGTCATCATCATACCCGCCCCCTGTGACGAGGGCCCCGGTCAGGGACTGGGCGAGGAGCGCTTCTTCGAGGCCATGCGCACCGCGGCCAGTCCCGAGCAGGTCGTCTCCCGGCTGACCGACCGCGTAACCATGGCCGGCGAGCAACGCTCGTTCCTACTGGCCAAGGCGCTGCAGGGCTGCCGCGTCATCTTCGTCGGCTGTCACGCGCCTGAGCAGGTGCGTGCCTGCCACATGTCTGTCGCCACGACCATGGGTGAAGCCCTGGCCATGGCCGCCGATCTCACCCGCCCGGACGCCGACGTGCTCGTCGCACCCCATGCTCTCCTTACCGTTCTGCGTGGACCAGACTCTGCCGGTGCGTAGGTTGCCCCTACCGTACTCAATAGAGGAGCTTTGACCCGATGGCCGAAAACCCCTCCGCTTACCTGAAGTCCGTGCTGCCGCCCGACCAGATGGCCAAGCTCAAGCGCATCAACAACCAGGCCGTCCTGGAGTTCGTGGCCCGCTTCGTCCGGCATTGCCGGCCCTCCAACGTGTTTGTGACCACGGACTCAGCGGAAGACATCGAATACGTCCGCCGAGCAGCCATACGGGACGGTGAGGAAGGGCCGCTTGCCATCCCGGGGCACACTTACCACTTCGACAGCCCCGCCGACCAGGCGCGCGACCGCAAGAACACCCGGCTGCTGCTGCCCAAGGGCGTGGAGCTCGGCCCCCAGTTCGAGACGCTGGACCGGGATGAGGGCCTGGCCGACGTGCTCGCCCGCCTGGATGGCCTCATGCAGGGCCATACCATGTACGTGCGCTTCTTCTCGCTGGGTCCGGTCGGGTCGGACTTCAGCAACCTGGCCGTCCAGCTGACGGACTCGGCGTACGTGGCTCACAACGAGGACCTGCTGTACCGGACCGCCTACGACGAGTTCGTGCGCCTCGGCGAAGAGGCCGAGTTCTTCCGCTTTGTGCACTCGGCGGGCGAACTGAACAACCACGTCAGCAACAACATCGACCAGCGTCGCGTCTTCATTGACCTCCAGGAAGACACCGTCTACAGCGCCAACACTCAGTACGGCGGCAACACCATCGGCCTGAAGAAGCTAGCCATGCGGCTCGCCATCAACAAGGCCTCGGCCGAGGGCCATCTCTGCGAGCACATGTTCATCATGGGCGTGCACGGACCGAAGGGACGGGTCAGCTACTTCACCGGCGCCTTTCCTTCCCTCTGTGGCAAGACCTCGACCTCCATGCTGGAAGGCGAGACCATCGTCGGTGACGACATCGCCTACCTGCGCAACGTCGACGGAGTGCTGCGCGCTGTGAACGTCGAACGCGGCATCTTCGGCATCATCCAAGGCGTGAATGCCAAGGATGATCCCATCATCTGGAAGGCGCTGCACTCGCCCGGTGAGATCATCTTCTCCAATATTCTCGTCACTGAGGACGGCGGTGCCTACTGGATAGACAAGGGCACGCCCATGCCCTCCGGCGGCACCAACCACACCGGGCCTTGGTTCCCGGGCAAGCTCGACAGCAGTGGGAAGGAGGTGCCGCCATCCCATCCGAACGCCCGCTTCACCCTTTCCCTGCCCCTGCTGGAGAATACCGATGCTGCCCTCGATGATCCCGCCGGCGTGGGCGTGGCGGGGATCATCTACGGCGGCCGCGATTACGACACCTGGGTGCCGGTGGAGGAAGCGTTCGACTGGGTCCACGGCATCGTCACCAAGGGCGCTTCCCTCGAGTCGCAGACGACGGCCGCGACCTTGGGCGCCGAGGGCGTGCGCGAGTTCAACCCCATGTCCAACCTGGACTTCCTACCCATTCCCATCGGCCGCTACGTCTCGGACAACCTGAAGATAGCCGAGGGACTGGCTCAGCCCCCGCGCATCTTCTCCGTCAACTACTTCCTCCAAGATACCAGCGGCCGCTGGCTGAACTCACGAGCGGACAAGCGGGTCTGGCTCAAGTGGATGGACTTGCGCGTGAACGATGAGGTTGGGGCCATTCAGACTCCGACCGGGTACATACCGCTCTATGAGGACCTGGCGCGCCTCTTCCAGGAGGTGCTCGGGCGCGAGTACCGGCGCGAGGACTACGTCCAGCAGTTCAGCCTGCGCGTGCCGGAGAACCTCGCCAAGGTAGACCGAATCTCCGCCCACTACCGGGAGCGCGTCCTGGAGACCCCGGAGGTGCTGTTGGGCATCCTGGGCGAGCAGCGGCAGCGACTCGAAGAAGCGCGCGTCCGCTGGGGCGACTACGTCGAGCCCGATGCCATGCCGCGTGCCTAGCCGGCCGCCAAGCGAAAGCTCCCAGGAGAGCGCCATGAGTGATGTGCAGGAACTGCTGAACAAGGCTCAGAAGCCGACGGAAGATGCCATGCGGCTGCACCCGTTCTATCGGGGCAAGACGCAGACGGCCCCGAAGTGCGCCGTGCGCGACCTGGACGACTTCAGCATCTGGTATACCCCCGGCGTGGCGGCCCCCTGTCGTGCCATCAACAAGGACCCAGAGCTGGCCTTCGAGTACACCAACAAAGGGAATCGCGTCGCCGTCGTGACGGACGGCACTCGCGTTCTCGGCCTCGGCGACATCGGCCCGGAGGCCGGCCTGCCGGTGATGGAAGGCAAGTGCCTGCTCTTCAAGTACCTCGGCGGAGTCGACGCGGTACCCATCTGCCTGCAGACCAAGGACCCGGCTGAGATCATCCGTACCGTCAAGCTCCTGCAGCCTGCATTCGGCGGCATCAACCTCGAGGACTTCTCGCAGCCCAAGTGCTTCCGCATCCTCGACGAACTGCGCGCCGATCCTGAAGTCACCATCCCCGTCTGGCACGACGACCAGCAGGGCACGGCGACAGTGCTATTGGCGGGCCTCATCAACGCCCTGCGCGTTGTCGGCAAGGAGATTGGCCGAGCCCGGGTCACCATGGTCGGGCTGGGCGCCGCCAACGTCGCCACCCTCCGCTTGATGGAAGCCAGCGGGTTCGACCTCGGCAACCTGGTGGCGGTGGACAGCCACGGCGTCATCCACGCCGGCCGCGCCGACCTGGAAGCGCAGAAGGACCAGTACCGCGACAAATGGCGTGTGGCGCTGAAGAGCAACCGCGCCGGTGTCCGCGGCGGCGCCGAGGAGGCCCTGCGCGGAGCCGATGTCTGCATCGGCTTCTCCAAACCCGGCCCAGGAACGATCAAGCCGGAGTGGGTGGCGGGGATGGCCAAGGACGCCATCGTCTTCCCCTGTGCCAACCCGGTACCCGAAATCTGGCCCTGGGAGGCCAAGGCGGCGGGAGCCCGCGTTGTCGGCACCGGCCGCTCCGACTTCCCCAACCAGCTCAACAACTCCCTCGGCTTCCCGGCTATCTTCCGCGGCGCTCTTGACGTGCGCGCCCGCACCATCACCGACGGAATGTGCCTGGCGGCGGCCAACGCCATCGCCGACTTCGCCCAAGCTCAGGGCCTTAGCGACGACCGCATCGTCCCCTCGATGGCTGATCGGGAGGTCTTCCTGCGGGAGGCAGTCGCCGTCGGGATGAGGGCGCAGGAGGAGGGGGTGGCCCGACTCACCGCGTCTCGAGACGAGCTCTATGCCCTTGCCGACAGCGCCATCAGCGAGGCTCAGCGCATGACTAGCGTGCTAATGGAGTCGGGCATAATCGCCCCGCCGCCGGCCTAGAGGCTTCCGCGCTCCAGCTTGTTGGCTGTCAGGCCGCTCCGGGAAGGAGCGGCCCGCTCTTTGTCGCCACGCTCTGGGACAGTGTATCATCACATGCTGACCCCGGCGGCGACTCCTGTCCGCTTGCGGCGCCGTCCGGGTCGCACGAGGGGGCCGGCCCATGAAGAACCGAGTGGCAGCGGAAGGAGCGGGAGCCGCACCGGAGGCGGCCGGCGAAGTGCCCTACCGAGCCTTCGATCTGATCATGGCCCTGTTCGTCGCTGTGCTGCTCATAAGCAACGTCGCCTCGAGCAAGATCGTGCGCCTGGGTCCGCTGAGCTTCGACGGCGGTACCCTGCTCTTCCCCCTCAGCTACATATTCGGCGACATTCTCACCGAGGTGTACGGCTACGCTCGGTCTCGTCGGGTGATATGGGTCGGCTTCCTCTCGGCGCTCCTGCTCGCCGGCACCCTGGCCCTGGTGGGCTGGCTTCCGGCTGCCGCCGACTGGGCCGGTCAGGATGCCTACCGGGCCATCCTGGGGCAGACGCCGCGGATCGTCCTCGGCTCGCTCGTGGCCTACTTCGCCGGGGAGTTCGCCAACTCCTACACCCTGGCCCGGCTCAAGCTGCGGACCCGGGGCCGCCTTCTGTGGCTCAGAACCATCGCCTCCACCTTAGTGGGGCAAGCGGTCGATACCGGCCTGTTCGTGGTGATCGCCTTCGCTGGAGTGCTTTCGCCGTCGCTGCTGGCGAGCGTGGTGGTGAGCAACTACGTCTTCAAGGTGGCGGTGGAAGCGGCGGCAACTCCGGTTACCTACAAAGTGGTGGACCACCTCAAGCGCGTCGAGGGTGTGGACCACTTCGACTGGTCCACGAACTTCAGTCCCTTTGCCCTAGGAGAGCGCTAGATGGCGGAAGATCGGCAGCAGGCATCCAACCCCGAGTCCGACCTCGAAGGCAACGAAAGCGACTTTCGCTCCGGCTATGTGGCGGTGGTGGGCGCGCCCAATGTGGGCAAGTCGACGCTCGTCAACGCCTTCCTGGGCCAGAAGCTGAGCATCGTCTCGCCCAAGCCTCAGACCACGCGCCACCGTATCATGGGGATCCTCACCGAGGAGCACTACCAAATTGTGTTCATGGATACCCCCGGTCTGCACCGGCCGCACAACCCCTTCGGCGAGTACATGGTGGCGACAGCGGACGAGGCCCTGGCCGATGCCGACGCGATTCTCTGGCTGGTGGACGCGACGCGCGATCCCAACAATGACGATGCCCACGTGGCAGAAGCCCTGGCTCCGCTGCGAGAGATCCCGCTAGCCCTCGTACTCAACAAGCTCGACCTGGCCGCCGAGGCCGTCCGCCTGGCGCGACAGGCGCAGTATGGCGAACTGGCGCAGGGCATCGATGTGCGCTTCCGCGTCTCGGCTGCCACTCGCGAGGGACTGGATCACCTCCTACAGTGGGTGGTCGAGCAACTGCCGCCGGGACCGCAGTACTATCCCGAGGATCAGCTCACCGATCGCGAGGAGCGCTTCCTAGTCGCCGAACTCATCCGCGAGCAGGTGCTTCTCAACCTGCGTGAAGAGGTGCCCCACTCGGTGGCCGTCAGCTTGGACGACTTCGTGGAGCGAGATCAGGGCAAGACCTACATCGCCGCTACCCTCTACGTGGAGAAGGAGTCCCAGAAGCGGATCCTGGTGGGATCGGGCGGCGCCGTCCTCCGCCGCATCAGCACAGCGGCGAGGCTACAGGCAGAGGAGCTGCTGGGCTCGCAGATCTACCTGCAGCTCTGGGTCAAGGTCCGCCCGAACTGGCGCCGCAACCTGGGCTACCTAAACGAACTGGGCTTCAGCGCCAGACGGAAGTCCGACTAGTGAGACGAGACTCGCGTGCCAGCGATGGAGGTGGTGTATGTTAGTGGGCGACCGCATGACGCGTGATGTCGTCACCGTACTCGATGGCGCCACGGTGGCCGAGGGGCTTCGCCTCATGGACGAGAGAGGCGTCAACCGCCTGCCGGTGGTAGACGCCGAGGGACGTCTCTCCGGCATCGTGTCCGACATGGACCTGCGCATCGCCGAGGCCGCCGGCGGCCTGGCCGACCGCATCCGTTCGGTCATGACCACCCGACTCGTGACCATCAGTGAGTACTGCACCCTGGAGAAGGCGGCTACGCTCATGCGCCAGAAGGGCGTGGGCGGCCTGCCGGTGGTGCGCGGGAGCCAGCTGGTGGGCATCATCACCGATGGTGACGTCTTCGACGCCTTCACCCACTTGTTGGGGGCAGACCAGCCCGGCGTGCGCCTGACGGTGGAGGTCCCCAATTCCCGCACCGTCGTCACCCTTCTCGATGAGATCACCAAAGCGGGCGGCGACATCCTCGGCTTGGGCATTATGTCCATGGATGCCGGCCGGCGCTTGCTGGCCGTCAAGGTATCGGGCATTAGCACCGTGCAAGCCCAGGCGGTCTGCGATGCACTCGGCCTAACCCTCACCGACCTCCTCGAGGAGCACTAGATCGTGGCTCTCGCCTGCCCGACCATCTCCTGCCTGCCCTGCCGCACCAAGATCGTTTGCACCCTCGGGCCGTCCACCGACGCCCCGGGAATCCTGGATCAGATGGTGGAAGCCGGCATGGCCGTCGCGCGAGTGAACTTCTCGCATGGGGCCGCCGAGAAGAACGCCCAGCGCATCCGGGCGGTACGCGAAGCTGCCGGCCGCTTCAACATGCCTCTCGGCGTGTTGGCCGACCTTCAGGGGCCCAAACTGCGCATCGGCAGATTCGCCGGCGGTCGAGCGGAGTTGTCCGTGGGCCAACCCTTCTGGCTCCGCTACGATGGCGTCGAGGGCGACGCCAACCAAGTCCAGGTGCCGCACCGCGAGGTGCTGGACGCCATCAACGAGGGGGCCCACATCCTTCTGGGCGACGGCGACATAGAACTGGCCGCTCGGCAGCGGTATCCCGACGGCGTGCTGTGCGAGGTGATCGTCGGGGGCTCTCTGGCCTCGCGCAAGGGCATCACCGTCCCCGGGGTGCGCCTCGACCTCCCCACGCTTACGGCCAAAGACCGGTCCGACCTCCAGGTAGCGCTGCGCGAGAAGGCCGACTTCGTGGCGCTTTCGTTCGTCCAGCATGCGGACGACGTCGCTATCCTGCGCGACCTCATGCGCGAGTGGGGCGCGGACGTGCCGATAGTGGCCAAGATCGAGCGGCGCAGCGCCGTGCTTGACTTCGACTCCGTACTGGACACCGCCGATGCTATCATGGTGGCGCGGGGTGACCTGGGGCTTGAGGTGCCCGTCGAAGAGGTGCCCATGGTGCAGAAGAAGCTCATCGCTCGTGCCCGAGCCGCCGGCAAGCCGGTGATCACTGCCACCCAGATGCTCGAGTCCATGATGAACAACCCTCGCCCCACCCGGGCCGAGGCGAGCGACGTAGCCAACGCCATCCTGGACGGCACCGACGCTGTGATGCTGTCGGGCGAAACCGCCGCCGGCCGGTTCCCGGTGGAAGCCGTCCGCATGATGCGCCGCATCGCCGGCTACACCGAGTCGCGGCTGCATCGTGGAAGCTTGCCCAAGGCCGAGTCCTCCGGCCGCGCTCCCACCGTCACCGAAGCCCTGAGCCAGGCCACCTGCCAGATCGCCCAGGAGGTGGGCGCCCGCGCCATCGTTGCCGCCACCATGTCCGGCTGGACGGCCCGTATGGTGGCCAAGGAGCGCCCCGAGGTGCCCATCGTAGCCGTTACGCCCCGTCGGGAAGTCGTAGGCCGGCTCTCTCTCGTGTGGGGCGTGGCTCCGATTCTGGTGGACTGCTACAAGAGCAGCGACGCCGTCACGGCGGCGTCACTGGATGCAGCTGAGCAGTTGGGGCTGGTGGGACCGGACGACCTTGTGGTCCTCACCGCGGGTATGCCGCTTGGTGGGCCCGGACGAACCAACATCCTTCGCGTCCACCGGCCAAGCGAGTTCCCTTCGGCGGCGGAGTTTACCCCCTCGAGCTAGCGCTGGGGCTCTATCTCCGGACGGGCGAGTGTCTCATCACGGCGCGCCAGGGGCGCCTGCACATCGGTGGCGCAGTAGGGGCAGACGGTCCAGCGCAGATCGAGAAGGCGGCCGCACTTGGTGCACTTTCGCCGCAGCCGCGTCTGGCACTCGGGGCAGATCATGTACTCCTTCTCGACCGGTGCCCGGCAACTCGGGCAGGTGAGACGCTCCTCGACATCGCGCAGTAAGGCCTCTTCCTCCAGCGCCCTTTCGTAAGTCTGTGCCAAGGTTTCCTTCGGCCGGAGGATGAGGTAGAGCAGCAGTCCCGGCAGGTTCAGCACCACCACCAGTAGAGTGGCCAGCAGCTGAGCAAACACATCGCGCGTTCGGGATCGGATGTCCCGGAAGGTCCAGATGACCAGGCTCAGGTAAAGCGAGATGACGAAGGCGCTGAGAAAGCCGATGGTGATCTGCAAAATGGTGTTCAGGTCTAGGTCGGTGCCCAACATAGGCCACAGCACTCCCTGACTGGACTGAGCGAAGCGGGGCGATTATAGCACCGGCCACGGGCGCTGTCACCTCCGCGACATAACGCCGCGCGACCCTAGAAGAGCTGCCCCTGGGGAGGAGTCTGCTCCTCGGGCTCCGGCAGCCCAAGGTGACGGTAGGCCAAGAGGGTAGCTACCCTGCCTCGTGGCGTCCGGTGGATCAGCCCCTTCTGCAGCAGGTAGGGCTCGCAGACATCCATGATGGTGTCCGGCTCCTCCGACACCGAGGCGGCCACCGTGTCCAGGCCGACCGGTCCGCCGCCGAACTTCGTCACCAGCGCCCGCAAGACCCGCCGATCCAGGTCATCCAAGCCGGAAGCATCCACGTCCAAGAGCTCCAGGGCCTGGGCCGCCACTTCCTGGGTGATGTGGCCCTCTGCCCGCACCAGCGCGTAGTCGCGCACTCGCCGCAGGAGCCGGTTCGCCACCCGAGGCGTCCCGCGTGATCGCCGGGCGATCTCCGCCACCCCTTCCTTGTCCGCCTCCACGCCGATGATCTGGGCCGAACGAGCCACGATCCGCCGCATGGCGGTCTCATCGTAGAAGTCCAGGCGCTGGACGGCGCCGAACCGAGCCCGCAGGGGCGAGCTCATCAGGGCCAGCCGCGTGGTAGCCCCTACCACGCTGAAGCGGGGCAGCGACAGGCGGATGCTACGGGCCGCCGGTCCCTTGCCGATGACGATGTCGAGGGCGAAGTCCTCCATCGCCGGATACAGCACTTCCTCCACCACCTTGCCCAGGCGGTGGATCTCGTCGATAAAGAGGATGTCTCCCTGGCGCAGGTTGGTAAGGATGGCCGCCAGGTCGCCCGGGCGCTCGATGGCCGGCCCCGAGGTGATCTTGATGCTTACCCGCATTTCGTTGGCCACCACGTGGGCCAGAGTCGTCTTCCCCAGGCCGGGCGGACCGTAGAGAAGCAGATGATCCAGCGGCTCCTCCCGGGCGCGGGCCGCTTCCACCAGCACGCGCAGGTTCTCGACCACCTTGCTCTGGCCGATGTATTCGTCTAGCATCCGGGGGCGTAGGCTGCCCTCAGATGCCGTCTCTTCTTCTTGCGTATTGGGCGAGACGAGGCGCTGGTTCATGGGCTGACTCCGGCGCGAGTATAGCATCCACACCCCCGACGGGCCATAGGGGACCGACAGAGACCGTGAACCTTAGCTCTCCCACCTGGACGCTCGCCCCCCTGATCGCCGCCGCCGGCCTTCCGGCCACCGACCTACCCGCCACGCCGGTGCTTGACATCCAGTCGGACTCTCGTAGGGTGCGGCCGGGCTCCCTCTTCGTCGCTTATCGCGGCCTGGAGGTGGACGGTCACGAGCACATCCCCGCGGCCATCGCCGCCGGCGCCGTCGCGGTGGTGGCCGAGCGCCCGCTCGAGCCGGCCGCCGCCGTGCCTGTGGTGCTGACGCCCAATGGCCGCGCCGCCTGGGCCTTCCTCGAGGCAGCCTGGCGCCGCTTCCCTTCCCGCCGGCTACGCCTGTCCGGCGTCACCGGCACCGACGGCAAGACCACGACCTCCACCCTGCTTCATCACATCCTGACCGCCGAAGGCCACACCGTAGGGATCGTCAGCACGTTGGGCGCCCGCGTCGGCTTCCAGGAGACGGACACCGGCCTGCACACCAGCACCCCCACCCCGGCGCAGATGCAGCAGTTGCTCGCGGACATGGTGCGCTCCGGCTGTGACTCCGCCGTCATAGAGGCCACCAGCGAGGGCCTCGCCCAGCACCGGCTAGACGGCTGCGACTTCGACCTCGCCGTCGTCACCAACGTTACCAGTGACCACCTCTACTACCACGGGACCCGCGAGGCCTACCTCCGGGCCAAAGGGAAGCTGTTCGAGTCCCTGGGACAGGGACGGCGCTCCTTCGGCCTACCCAAGGTGGCCGTTCTGAACCGGGACGACTGCTCGTACGATCACCTGCGCGCGCTGCCCGCCGAGCGCCATCTCTCCTACGGCTCTTCTACCGGCGCCGACGTGGTCATTGGGGGTGTCTCCGAGCGAGAGGGCCATCTGGAAGCGCACCTGCACACCCCCTGGGGGCGGGCCCACCTCCGTCTGGCCCTCGTCGGCCAGTACAACGCCTGGAATGCCGCTGCCGCCGTCGCCGCTGCCTGCTCCTGGCGGGTCCCCCTCGAGCGCGCGGCAGGGCATTGCTCCGGCTTCAGCGGGGTGCCCGGTCGCATGGAGTTCATCCGGCAGGGACAACCCTTCACCGTCATTGTGGACTTCGCCCACACTGCCAACGCGCTGGAACACGCACTCCGTGCTGTCCGTCCTATCACCAAGGGGCAGCTCATCGTCGTGTTTGGCTGTGCCGGAGAGCGGGACGTCCTGAAGCGCGCGCCCATGGCCGTGGCGGCGGTGACGCTGGCCGATCACGCCGTCTTCACCGCCGAGGACCCACGCCGGGAGAGCCTGGCCGACATCCTCGCTCAGATGGAGACGGCCGCTCGGGGTGCCGGAGCCGAACCCGGACGCCACTACACCATCGAGCCGGACCGCGCCGCTGCCATCCGGGTGGCGCTGGAGAGGGCCCGGCCGGGAGATACGGTCATCCTGTGCGGCAAGGGGCACGAGCAGTCCATGTGCTTCGGGACCGAGGAGCGCCCCTGGGACGATCGGCGCGCTGCCCGGCAGGCGCTGCTGGACCGCGGGTTTGTCGGAACCGCAAGCCATCCTTAGTCCTAGTCGCCGATGATGGTACAATGGGCGACAGGCATCATACCGGACGGACCGCGGCAGAGTCGGAGGAGGAGAGACAGTGAAGCGGAGATCCCTGTTGGCACTGGGCCTGGCGCTGCCCTTCGCGCCTGCCATCCGGTCCGCGGCGGCGCAATCCAGCCAGAGACCCCTGGAGTGGTACCGGGGCAAGATACTTTTCAAGTCCGACCGCACCGGTCAAGAGGCCCTCTACGCTGTCAACTCCGACGGCAGCGGGCTCACCCGCCTGGACGACGTCAATGCCGGCTATCACTATGCGGAGGCGCTGACTCG
>ENA-UOXR01000273-UOXR01000273.1-bioreactor-metagenome-genome-assembly--contig:-NODE-273-length-65471-cov-5.811820_pt1 | contig 65471 bp, 63 predicted proteins | sample MGYA00238164_ERZ764825 | MGnify/ENA primary metagenome ERZ764825 (study PRJEB28920, sample SAMN05720171) | bioreactor metagenome | isolation source: Anaerobic biogas reactor | place: USA:Washington... | reverse complement strand
GCGGCGGCCAGCACCCGAGCCAGTTGCGCATCCACCGTCTCGACGGCCCGCAGAATCGCGCCCCGGTCCTCGCTGTGCCCAATCACATCCACGTTGGCCCAATTGACGGTGATCAGGTCGGCATTGCCATGCATCTCGTGGATGGTGGCATCGGCCACGGCGGCGGCTCGCATCTCGGGCGGAGGCAGGTACCCCTCGAACTCACGCGAGGGGAGAAAGCGACGCCGCTCGCCTGGGAAGGGGGTCTCACGCTTGCCATTGAGGAAGTAGGCCAGGTGTACCGCCTTTTCCGACTCGACGATCTTGACCTGGCTGAGCCCCGCGCGACTGACGGCCTCGCAGAGGGTGTCGGCATAGGGGCCCTCGGGCGGAAACGCGACGCGAACGGCGAGATTGGGCTGGTACTCGATCAGCGTGACCCAGTGGGTGTCGATTGGCTCGGTGGCGAAATGGCCAAAGGGCTGCTCCACGAACGCCTGGGTGAGCTCGATCTCCCGCTCGCCGCGGAGATCATAGAAGATGACATAATCTCCATCGCTGATGCGGCCCATGGGCCGGCCGCACGCATCCACTCGCACCAGTGGCTCCATCGTCTCGTCGTCTTCGGGGGCGCCCTCTAGCGTGCCCTGGTAAGCGCGTCGCACGGCCTCGGCTAGCGGGTAGGGTGTTCGCGACATGAGGGGGTGACTCCTTGCTGCAGGGATGCTACGCCGAGTCTAGCATGGTCGGAGGGGCGCGCAAAACGTGTTCGCGCGCACAGGGGCAGAAGCTGCCCAAGGGGTGTATGGGATCGGTGAGAGGCCGTTTGGACAGCCTCGTTCGCTCCTCTATAATCGCGGTATGCAGCGTTACGGTCGCCCGCTTCGAATCCTGGCTGGATGGCCCCTCCTGGTGGCAGCCTTGCTGCTGGGGTTGGCGGCCTGTGGGCGTGAGACGCCCACCCCGGCTCTAGTCGCTAGCCCAACCCCTGCGTTGCCCGCCATTCTCACCATTCACACCGAGCCTGCGGGCGCCCTGGTGACGGTCGGCGACGACGCTTGCGGTGCAGCGCCGCTAGAGCTGTCGCTAGAGCCCGCGATCTATGACATTGCCCTGGCGTTGCCGGGGTATGCCTCGGATCTGACCCGAGTGACGCTGGTGAGCGGTGAGCGCGTGACCATTACGCGCGAGCTACAGGACGTCACCCCGCCGGTGCTGACGCTCACCCTGGGTGACACGGTGATTCAGCCGGGCGCGGGCCTCAAGATCGACGCCCAAGCCGAGGACAATGACGGCATCGCGTCGCTGTGCCTGCTGCTCAACGGCGCCCTTTGGGCCGAGCACCCGGGCGATCGGTTGATCCACAATCTGGATACGCGGGGCCTACCGCCGGGCATTCACGAGCTACAGGTGGTGGCGCGCGACGCCGCGGGAAACACGACCGAAGAGATCGCTCATGTGACGATCCTCGCGCCGCCCACCGCGACGCCGACCGCGATCGAGTCGGCTACGCCGACTCAACCGGCAGCTACAGAGACGCCCGAGGTGGCGGCCGCGGCCACGGCGCTCCCGGCGGCGGTAGCCTGGTGGGATGAGCTGACCATCGAGACCATGGGCTACGAGGAGGCGCTCTATACGGCGCCCGAGCAAGCGGGGCACCCCTACCCGCTGCTGGATCGGGGCGCGATGACGCCGTCCCGGCCGGTGACCTATGAGGCCCTGCGGGTGCGCAACGAGTATCTGGATCTCACCTTTTTGCCTGCCTTGGGCGGCAGGCTATACCAGGTTCGCTTTGTGCCCACGGGACAGGCGCTCTTTTGGAGCGCGCCCGTGATCAAGCCTACCCATTGGGGGCCGCTGGATCAGGGGTGGTGGCTGGCCGTGGGCGGGATGGAGTGGTGCCTCCCCGTGGACGAGCACGGCTACTTGACCGCGGAGCCCTGGGAGGTCACGCCGCTGCAGCGCGATGACGGGGGCATCACGGTGCGCATTGGCACGGTGGAGCGCACGCGGAACATGGCGGCGCGCGTCGACGTCACACTCTTGCCGGGTGAAGCGGCCTTGCGCATAACCACGCATCTTGAGAACCCGAACGACGTGCCGATTTCGTACCAGTATTGGATGAACGCCATCCTATCGCCTGGCGCTGCCGGCATCGGTCCAGACCTGCGCATGGTGGTACCGACCGAGCAGGTGGTGGTGCACAGCACCGGCGATGATGGCCTGCCGGGCGAGCACGGCGTGATGGGCTGGCCCCAACATGACGGCCGCGATATGAGCGTCTTTGGGAATTGGCGCAACTGGCTGGGCTTTTTCGCGACACGGCTGGAGGCTCCGTTCACGGCCGTGTACAGCCCGGCGACGGCCCTGGGCCTGGCGCGGGTCCACCCGCCCGAGGTGGCGCAGGGGGCCAAGCTGTTCGCCTTTGCCAAAGGCTTTGGCGACACGGGCGCCTATACCAATGACGGCAGCTACTATGCCGAGATGTGGGGTGGGGTGACGCCCACCTTCTGGGACTATGCGACGCTCGGGCCGGGCGAAAGGCTGACCTGGCAAGAGACCTGGTGGGTCCTGGCCGGCAGCGACGTCCCTTGCGCCGTCAACGAGAGCGTCTCGCTGGCGGCTGGCCAGGCCGAAGGGGCGTTGCGGGTGACGGTGGCCGCGGCCAAGGCCGGTCGCTACACCTGCCAGGTGACACGAGGCGATGGCGTGATCTATGAGGAGGCCTTTGAGGTGCGGCCTGACGCGGCTTGGAGCGAGCTGGTGGCGCTGGGCGAGGGCGAAGGGGCCCTGCTCGTGCGGCTGCTGGATGGTGACGGCGCGGAGGTATTGCGATGCAGCCCGTGAACGGCGAACCCCAGGCGACACGCTGCGTCGAGTGCCAGGGCGAGCTCTCCCAGGACGATCGCTTTTGTCCCTGGTGTGGGGCGCCTAGAGCCCGAGTGCGACGTCGGTCGGCGCCTTTGCCCCCCGGCAATACGCAGCAGCGGGCCGAGCGAGGCTGGGGACACACCAGCGCCGCCGTCATCGGCACGCTGGCGGGACTGCTGCTGGTGGCCCTGGTGGGCATCACCGCGATCTATTTCGGGTTGCGCGATCGAGCGGCGACTGAGCGCCAGGCCGCACACGAGCATCTGGAGCGCGGCGTGGCCCACTTGCAGTCGGGCGAGTACGAGCTGGCTGTGGCCGAGCTAGAGCTGGCGGTGCGGTTGGATCCGGACCTCCAAGAGGCCGAGACCAGGCTGGGCGAGGCCCGGACCCAAGTGGCCGGGCTCGACACGGTCACACCGCAGCCCACAACCATGCCAGAGCCGCCGATCTCCTCCTTGTATGCTGATCTCGTCGACGCGCATGCGAGGCGCGACTGGGAGTGGGTGTGGGAGCTGGCCGACCGCATTCGCCAGCTTGACGCGGGCTATCGCGCCGACGACGTGGACGGCATGCTGTTCGATGCATTCGTGGCCAGCGGTGAGGACCTGGTAGCCCAGGACCGGTTGCCCGAGGCGGTGCGGATGTTCGACCGCGCTCTGGAGCTACGTTCCGATGCGGCGGTGGCCGAGGCCAGGTTGCTGGCGGGCAGCTATATGGACGGCCTGGCGCGATGGAACGCTGATTGGGAGGGCGCCATCGACAAGCTGCGGTCGGTGTATCTGCGCGACCCTGGGTACCGTGATGTGCGCGCCAAGCTCCAGGAGGCGCTGGCGGCCTATGGCGACTCGTTGAGTGCCAAGGGTGAGTGGTGCACGGCGCAACGTCAGTACGCCGCGGCGCTCGAGATCCTCGATAGCAGCCTGATCACTACCAAGCATTCGGAGGCGCGGGAACGCTGTGCGGCGGGAGAAGGGCCTCTGGAGGCCACCCCACGTGTGACGGCGGCCCCGGGCACCTTTGCGGGGCGGGTGGTCGAGGTGACCGATATCGGCGACGACAGGATGATCGTTCGAGGGTCGGTGCTGGACGCCGACGGCGACGGCCTGAGCGGTGTCCGCGTGCGCATCGCGGCCTTTGACTGGTCCAGCGTGGCGATCACCGATGGCAACGGGACGTTCGCCTTTGACGGTCTCAGCAACGAGGTCGTCTACACCCTCACCTTGCCGGACCAAGTCGCCCAATCGCTGGACGTGCCGGGCGAGTTCGGCCGGATGACCTGGGTCGAGTTCCGACGGGCCGGCTCATAGCTGACTGAGACCGACGATGCAGGGGGAGAGACCAATGGAGATCGCAGATCGACTCGAGGGGATCGTCAGCGGGATTGTGGACGACCTCACGACCAAGAACCGCATCCGCGATGCCACGCTGCAGCGCTCGCGGGAGCTGATCCGCTACTGTGCCAACAGCATCCGGGCCACCCATCGTCGGGACTATGCCACGGCGGAGCAGCTCTTGGCCCAGGCAAAGGAGGCGGCCGCTCGCATGCGCGACGACGCCGCCAGCTATGGCGATGTGTACCACGCGGGGTATACGCAGGACGCGCTCAAGGAGCTGGCAGAGGCGGCGGTGACGCTGGCCGTGGTGACCGGGCAGCCGCTGCCGACGCCGGACGAGATCGAGGTCGAGCACGCGGCCTACCTGAACGGCATCGGCGAGGCGGCCGGCGAGCTCCGGCGGTTCGCGCTGGACAGCATCCGACGGGGCGAGATCGACGGCGCTGAGGCGTTGCTGGCCGTGATGGACGAGATCTATGGACAGTTGGTGACGATCGACTTTCCCGACGCCTTGACCGGTGGGCTACGGCGGACGACCGACATGGTTCGGGGGGTGACGGAGCGAACGCGGGGCGATCTCACCACAGCGGCTCGCCAGGAAAAGCTGCAGGAGGCCTTGCGCCGATTCGAGAGGCGGCTGGCAATCGATGGGGCGGATAGAGCCGAGGGTGCCAGCGGATGAGCCAGTCAACTTTGCCGGTACGTAAGAGGTGGGCGGCATGAGGCGGACCGAGATTCTGGTGGTCCTCTTGTTGCTGGCGCTGACGGCCGTGGCCATGGGACGGGCGCCGCGGCTGGATGTTACCGCCGAGACGGTGGTACCCGCAGTGACGGCGACGGCGAGCGGCAATACGCCTACCACCGAGCCTGCCGCAGCGACGCTATCTCCCTCGGCGACGGCGACTCCGACGCCATCGGTGACGCCGAGCCCGACCGTGACGGCAACGCCGACGGCCACGGCCGCGGCTACGGCCACGGCGATGCCGAGCCCTACGGCGGAGCCTACCTTTGCCTTTGATACCCGCCCCGATCTCGACCGCTACATGTATGTGGATCAGATGACTCAGCGCATGTATGTGTTCGAGCGGGGCGAGCTGATCCGTGATATGCCCTGCAGCACTGGCCTTCCCGAGGATACCACCTATACCGAGGCCTGGGAAGGGCCGGTTGGCCGCTACTATGGGACGTTCTACTCGTTTGGGGTGTGGGCAGACGAGGCCTGGTACCTGTACCCGTCCTTGGGGAACATCTTGGTCCATAGCCTGCCCTATCTGTGGCACAACGGCTACAAGGTGTATCTGGAGCGCGATGCCCTCGGCGTCAGGCCGGCCTCTCACGGCTGCATCCGACTGGCGCCGGAGGACGCGGCCTGGCTCACGGCCTACAACCCCGAGGGTGCGTTGATGACCATCACCGACCCGTATCGCGAGCACTGGCGCGCGGTGCTCAGCGAGTCGCTGGGTGCTGATGGATAGACCGGCGCCGGCCTTTGGGCTATAATCGCTCGGTGTGATCGCAAGGAAGGAAGGGTTACGTGTACACAGCGCCACGCGGAACGGTGGATATCCTGCCCGAGGATCAGCCGTACTGGGATCACCTGCGGCGATGCATTGACGAGACTACGGCGCTCTTTGGCTATGGGCGGATCGAGGTGCCCTGCTTTGAGGAGACCTCGCTCTTTGTGCGGGGTGTGGGCACTGGCACCGACATCGTCGACAAGGAGATGTACTCGTTCCAGGACAAAGGGGGGCGCGACATCACTCTGCGGCCCGAGTTTACCGCCGGCGTGGTGCGGGCCTACCTCGAACATGGCATGAAGACTTGGCCGCAGCCCGTCAAGCTATTCACGATCGGCCCAATCTTTCGCTACGAGCGAGTGCAGGCGGGGCGCTACCGCCAGCACACCCAGTTCGATATCGAGTGTATCGGCTCGCAGGATCCGGCAGTCGATGTCGAGGTCATGTCGGTGGCCTGGCATCTCTATGCTCGACTCGGGTTCTCCGAGTTGGCCTTTCAGCTCAACTCTACCGGTTGCCCCGTCTGCCGCCCGGGCTACCTGCAGGTGCTGGTGGCCTATTACCAAGGGCAGCAGGAGCGCATCTGCGATGATTGCCGCCGACGCCTGGAGCGCAACCCGCTGCGGTTGCTGGACTGCAAAGAGGAGCGCTGCCAGCCGGTCATCGCGGCGGCGCCCAAGATCGGCGACCACCTCTGCCAAGCGTGCCATGACCACTTTGCCCAGGTGCGGCATTACCTGGACGCGCTGGAGCGACCGTACACCATCAACCATCGGTTGGTTCGTGGGCTGGATTACTATACCAAGACCGTGTTTGAGGTGTGGGCGGCGGGGATCGGCGCGCAGAACGCGGTGTGTGGCGGTGGGCGCTATGATGGCCTGGCCGAGCAGTTGGGCGGCGATCCGACGCCTGGCATCGGGTTCGGTTCGGGCATGGAGCGGTTGGTGCTGACGATGAAGGAGCAGGGCATCGAGGTGCCGGCGTCCGTTCAGCCGCAGGTGTCGCTGGTCTACCACGGCTCTGCCGCCAAGGTCGAAGCGGTGCGGCTGATGATGGCCCTGCGGGAGCGGGGTATGGCGGCATCCATGACCTATGACGACCGCAGCTTTCGGGCCCAGTTTCGCGGTGCCGATCGCGATGGCGCCCGCTACGCGCTGGTCTTGGGCGAGCAAGAGCTAGAGGCCGGTGAAGTGGTGGTGCATCCCATGCTCAAGGATGCCGAGGAAGAGCGCGTTCCCCTGGAGAACGCCGTGGAGCATATGGCGAGGCTACTGGCTTGATGAGCATTCAGGTCGTTGGGATCGTCTATCAGGCCGATCGTGACGAGGCCGAGCAACTCTCGGCGCAGGCGGTGGCTCTGCTCAAGCCGCGCGGTGTAGAGGTTCGCCACTTTCGGCGCGACATCGAGGACGGGCATCTCTGCGAGTCCGCACCCGAGCTGGACCTGGTTATCACCCTGGGCGGTGACGGCACCATCGTCCGCACAGCGCGGCTGCTTTCTCAAGCCGAGGTGCCGGTCCTAGGGGTGAACCTGGGACGCCTGGGGTTTCTGGCCGAGGTAGAGCCGGAGCGGCTGGAAGAGGGGCTCCAACAGGTGCTGGATGGCCGCTATCACGTCGAAGAGCGCATGATGCTTCACGCCCGAGTGATGCGCGAGGGGCACGAGATCGCCAGCTATGAGGCGGTCAACGACTGTGTGGTGTCGCGCGGGGCCGTGTCGCGGACGATCAGGGTCGAGCTGGATGTGGATGGGCACTATGTGATGACGCGGACCTCGGACGCGGAGATCGTCTCGACGCCCACGGGCAGCACGGCCTACTGTCTGGCGGCCGGGGGCCCCATTATCGCGCCCGATGTCGATTGCTTTGCGGTGACGCCGGTGGCGGCTCACCTCAGTGTGGCTCACGCCATCGCCGTGTCGGCGCGCCGCTGTCTGTGCCTGCACCTGGTCAAGGGAGACGCGGCCACCATGACGGCCGATGGGCAGCAAGACGTGCTCCTGGAAGTAGGCGACCGCGTGCTCTGCACGGCTAGCGAACGCAAGGCCCGGTTCGTGCGCTTTGGTGCCGACGGCTATTTCTACGAGACAGTGCTACGGAGGCTGCGATGGCCGGACCTGGGGCCGATCCCATAGGCGAGGAGGGGCCGCGCTACTATTGCGTGAACCATCCCAACACCGAGACGCTGATCCGCTGCAGCAAGTGTCTCGATCCTATCTGCCAGAAATGCGCAGTCCCAACGCCGGTGGGGCTGCGCTGTCGCAAGTGCGCCTATGCCAACCGATCGCCGCTCTATGTGATCAAGCCGCAGCACGTGCTCCTGGCCGCTGTGGTGGGCCTGGCGATGGCGCTGGTAGTCGGGATCATGGTCGCGCAGATCGGGGTGCTGTGGGTGGCCTTGCTGGCCGGGCCGGTGGGGGGTGCCATCGCCGAGGTGCTGCTGCGTGTCACGCGAGGCAAGCGCGGGCGGGTTATGCAGGTGACGGCGGTACTCTGCATCATCGTCGGGGCGTTGCTGGGGCCGAGGGTCTGGGCGGCCATCCTGGCCGGGAACTTGGCGGCGGCGTGGCCAAGCTGGTTGGCCATCCTGGCCACGTTGCTGGACCTGCGCGTGCTGGCTTGGATCGGTTTGGGCAGCGTCGCGGCGGTGGTGCGGCTGCGATGATGCGGCCAGAGAGGGTGTAGGGCGTGCTGCGGCGACTGATGATCCGTAACCTGGCGGTGATCGAGGCGCTCGATTTGGATCTGGCTCCCGGTTTCACTGTGCTGACCGGCGAGACCGGCGCGGGCAAGTCGATCATTGTGGATGCGGTTGCCCTGGTCCTGGGTGGGCGCGCCAGCAGCGATGTCATCCGTACCGGCTGCGACGCCACGTTGGTGGAGGCGCATTTCGACGTGGTGGCGCTTCGTGACCAGGTCGCCGAGGAGCTGCGGGGCGAAGGTTTGATGGACATTAACGCGGGAGAGATCACTCTCACGCGCGAGGTCTCGCGGCAGCGGCGCAACGCCAGCCGCCTGAACGGGCGGACCATTCGCGCCCAAACCATGCAGTCCCTGGGCCAGCATCTGATCGATATCCATGGCCAGGGAGATCAGCTTTCGCTGCTCGAGGTCCGTAACCATGTGGACCTGCTGGACCGTTACGGCGAGCTGACGCCGTTGCGAGAGGCGTTCGGGGCGCAGGCGCATGAACTGGAGGCGCTGCGGCGCGAGCTCCAGGCTATGCATCAGGACTCGCGAGCCCTGGCGCAACGCGAGGATCTGCTTCGCTATCAGGTGAACGAGATCGAGGCGGCGCGGCTGCGCCCGGGTGAGGAGGATGACCTGCTCCAGGAGCGCCATCTCCTCGAGAATGCCGAGACGCTGCTGGACCAGTCGACCGAGGCCTACGAGCTTCTCGTGGGCGGACGAGGCCAGCGTAGCGCCATGGATCAACTCGGCCTGGCCGTCAAGGCCCTGGAGGGGGTGGCCAAGATCGATGCCTCGCTGGTCGATGCCGCCTCCACCTTGGAGAGCGCCTACTATCAGGTGGAGGATGTGGCCCATCGGCTCCGGGGCTATCGCGAGGAGGTCGAGTTCGATCCAGAGCGCCTGGGAGCCGTGGAGGATCGGCTGATGCTGTTGGCGAGCCTCAGGCGCAAGTATGGCGATAGCATCGCGCAGATCCTGGCCTACGGAGAGCAGGCATCGCGTGAGCTTCACGCGCTGGAACACCGCGAGGAGCATGCTGAGGGGCTGCTGGCTCGTGAGCAGACGCTGCTAGCCGCCTTGAGCGACCTGGGGACGCAGTTGAGCGCGGCCCGGCAAGAGGCTGCCAAGGGGCTGGCCAACGCCGTCATGGCCGAGCTGGCCGAGCTGCAGATGGAACAGACCCGCTTTGCGGTGGACCTGAGCTGGTCTGAGGACGCCGATGGGGTTCCCGTGGGAGAAAAGCGCTACGCCTGGACGCGCCGCGGGCTCGACCGGGTCGAGTTCCTGATCTCGCCCAACCCCGGCGAGGCGCTGCATCCGCTGGCCGGCACCGCCTCGGGCGGTGAGACCTCTCGCTTGATGTTGGCTCTCAAGAACGTCCTATCGGCGGCGGACCCGACGGCGACGCTGATCTTTGACGAGGTGGATGCTGGCATCGGCGGGCGGGCCGGCGCGGTAGTGGGCTCCAAGCTGGCCAGGCTGGCGCGCGAGCATCAGGTCCTGTGCGTCACCCATCTACCGCAGATTGCCGCTTGCGCCCAGCAGCACCTGCACGTGGACAAGGCGGTGGTGGAGGGGCGCACGGTGTCAACCGTGCGGTTGCTGACGCCGGACGAGCGCGTGGAGGAGCTGGCGGTGATGCTTGCTGGCGCCGCCACCGATGCCTCGCGCCAGAGCGCGCGCGAGCTGCTAAAGCGAGGTTCTAGCAATGAGGAGTGAGGCAGCGATGATCGACCACGACCGGCTCTTGGACCTGTTTCTCGATCTGGTGCGCATCAGCAGTCCTTCTGGCGAAGAGGGCGAGGTCTCGGCCTACCTGCAGAAAAAGCTGCACGCGCTGGGGCTCGAGGTCGAGAGCGACGAGGCTGGTAACCTCTACGCGTACGTGGATGGCACCGGCACCCCGCTGTGCTTGACCGCCCACATGGATACGGTGACGCCCTGTGACCGAGTGACGCCGGTGGTTGAGGATGGCGTCATTCGCAGCGATGGGAGCAGCATCCTGGGCGCCGACGACAAGTCGGGGATTGCCGCCATCATCGAGGCCGTCACCTGTGCCCTGGAGAGTGGGGAGGCCCATCGGCCCGTCGACCTCTTGTTCACCTTGGCCGAGGAGGCTGGGCTAGTGGGAGCCAAGGCCGTCGAGGTTGATCGGCTGCGGGCGCGGATGGCTATCGGGCTGGATGCAGAGGGCGTGCAAGGCACCTTGGTGCTATGTGCGCCCGGGCAGAATTCGCTGCGGGCGGTGGTCCATGGGCGCGCTGCGCATGCGGGCGTCGAGCCAGAGCGCGGCATCAACGCCATCTGCGTAGCGTCGCAGGCGGTCGTAGCCATGCCCCTGGGCCGCATCGACCACGAGACGACGGCCAACATCGGGGTAATCAGTGGCGGCAGGGCAACCAACATTGTGCCGGATGAGGTCTTGCTCAAGGGCGAGGCCCGTAGCCGTGACGCCGACAAGGTGACGCGGCAGACCGACGCCATGGTGGCGGCGCTGGAGGAGGCGGCCGCGGCAGCGGGCGCGACCGTCGATGTCGAGGTTAGGCACGCCTATGAGAGCTATCGCCTGAGCGAGGATGACGCGCTGGTGCAGCTGGTGACGGCAGCGATGGGCTCTATCGGGGTAGAGCCCCGTTACGTCGCCACGGGTGGCGGCTCCGATGCCAACATCCTGAACGCCCGCGGCATGCGCATGGTCCAGATCACCACCGGCATGCGCGAGGTCCACACGACGAACGAGAACATCGCCCTTGAGGATATGGCGGGCGCGGCGCGGCTGCTTTTGGCCTGCCTTACCTCGTAACTGGCTGCAACGACAAAGCGCCCGACCTCCAAGGTCGGGCGCTTTGTGCTTCCAAGATCTAGTCGGACTCGGGCACCGTGAGCTCTCGGTAGGCCAGCGTCCAGACGGCGGACCCAAAGGTCACGAAAACGCCGCTTACCAAAGCTACCAGCAGAACCACCAGGAGCATGATAGGGGTGGCTATCACCAGAGCGAGGATCGCTTGGCTGGTGACTAGCTGCAACAGGGCCCAAACGCCCGCCATGGCAGCCATCATCATCACCATGGTGGGGGGCACCAGCAGCAAGCCCAGGACCAGCGAGATGCCCACCATTAGGAGCCACACCAACAGCGATGCGCGGGGCCGGCTGCGCATCAGACGATAGGCGCGGCCGATGGCGTCAAAGACGGTGGCGCCCTCCAGGACGCTGTACCGGTAGGCAAGCTCGCGTACGATGGTGATGGGCGCGCTGATGGCAAGTGCCAATAGGATCAGCAAGGCCACCACGCCCAGGCTAGCCAGCACCGCCCAGATCACGGCCACGACTCGCACGGCGCCAGCGTTTGCCAGGGCGACGGCCGGGCCGATGGCGAATACGATGCCCAAGACGGCGATGACCGAGAGCACCAGGGCCAGAACCATGCCCATCAACCCGACCAGGAGATCGATGGCGAACAGCTTGAGCAGGCCCTTCCAGCCGGCTGCGAGGCCCGCCTTGAAGCCGGTCTCGCCCGTCTCTTCGACCTCGTCCACCATCTTGACCAGGGCGCCCGTGCTGGTGTAGCGCACAATGGCGCTCACGATCGCGATTAAGATGGCCACGAGAAACAGGATCAAGCCAACGGCGATGGCGCCGCCAAGGATGGCGCCCCAGTTCCAGAAACGTGGGTCAACCATGGGACCGGGCCCCCGAAAAGACCACGGCAGATAGCGGCCAAACATATCTAGGTCCGATTGGTTCATGGTGTACTGAACCCTGGGGGGCGAGGGCACGCCCGATGCTCCGGCGAAGAGGGCCGAAGCGATGCCAAAGATCCATAGCACCTTATGGCGCCAGGTGATGCGCCAGGCACGGCTCAGAATGCGTCCGATATTCATGCTGCGGTTCCTCCTCCGGTGGGTTGGCAATCCGGCATGCAGGCAGCCCAGACCGCGAACAGAGCCACGGTTATCGCCAGGCTCAACGAGAGCAAGCCTTGCACCAGCCCAAACCGTACGATCGATCTGGCAGCGCTGGGCCAGTTTGCCGAGCTGCTGCGGATGGTGCCGGCGAGGGCAACGACGGCGTCCAGAAACCAGCGCAGCAGGATCGGCGTGTGCAGGCTGGTGCGGTGCAGCGCGGCGGTATCTGCCAACAGCCCGCCCAGCGGCGGGATCACGCCGGCCCAGGTCAGCAGGGTCACGATCGTCACCACCCACGAGATGAGCCAGATGGCCAGTCCGGCTGCCCCCAAGAGCAACGGGGGGATTAGCGCCATGACGGCATAGGGCGACTCCCGGTCCGCTACCCGAGAGAGCCGACACGAGAGGCGATCCCAGAACTGCCCACTGGCGCAAAAGTGACAGTCCTCGGGGGCGGTCTCTGCCACGGTCTCGGCCACCGACGCGAGCGATGCGACGGCCTCACGACACTGGGCGCAACTGGCCAGGTGAGCCTCGGCGGCGGCCCGCAGCGTTTCCGGGAGCTCGTCGTCAACCAGGGCCTGGATGGTGGCGTCGCTGAGATGGTCAGACATCATGGTTTAGATCCTGAGATGAGAGTGCGTCCTTGAGGCTCTGCCGGGCATAGTGCAGACGTGACATCACCGTCCCCATGGGCACGTCGAGCACCTCGGCGATCTCGGCGTAGGAAAGCTGTTCGTACTCTCGTAACACCAGGGCCGCCCTGGAGGCCGGAGGGAGGTGGCGAACGGCCCGGCGGACCCGCTCCGCCTCCTCGGCGTCCAGCACGCTGCGCTCGGTATGCTGCTCTGACGGAGGGGGGGCGATGTCGTCGAGGTTGACCTGCGGCCGCCGACGACGGGTCGCATCGATGGCAGCGTTCACCGTAATGCGGTAAAGCCACGATCCGAGGCTCCCGCCCGGGCGAAAGCTATCCAGTGCCTGCCAAGCCTTGACGAACACCTCCTGGGCGACGTCCTCCGCCTCGTCTGACGAGCCCACGATGCCATGGGCGGTTCGCAACACGCGCAACCGGTACCGTTCCACGATCTCGCCAAAGGCGTCAAGATCGCCACGGTTGGCGCGTCGAACCAGCTGGCCCTCGTACTGCTTTTCTTCTTCCAACGTTCCTTCTATCCTACGCGGGAACGCCTACGAGTATTCGCACGTTCGTCTCCCCTGCATAGTAGGGAGACGCGTCTGCGGAGGCAAGCGGGGGCAGCGGCAACCGCCCCGTTCGGCTCGTTCGGTTCGGGCGATAGCTATGCTATAATCATCTGTCGAGCAAAAGACGCGGCGAGGAGTTGGCCATGACCTGTATCGAGCACCAACCTGGCTATGCTGCGGCGGTGCGCGACCATGGCGAGCCGGCTCGGCGGGTCTTCAATTGGGACGTGAGCGCCGACACCTTTGACTATTGGAGCCGGGTGAGGTCGCGTCGTCAGGCCGAGGTGGTGTTGCTGATCTCGCAGGGACAGGGGCGGTACTTGGTCCACACCAAAGCATTCTATCCGGCGGGCGTCTACCGGCTGCTCTCGGGTGGCTTGCGGCCGCAGGAGGATCTGTTGGCGGGCCTTCAGCGCGAGCTCTACGAGGAAACCGGTCTGGAGGGACGCGTGCAGGAGTTCGTGGCGGCCGAGGAGCATCGTTTCCAGCGCAACGGGGCGACGTTGCCCTTTTGCTCGTTCCTGTTCGCCATCGACGCGCCCGAGGGGCCGCTGGCCGTACAGGACTTGGGCGAGCAGATCAGCGCCTTTCGCCAGGTGGATCGAGCCGGATTGCTAGCGCTGGCAGAGCAGTTGGATGCTCTGGAGCCGGCTTGGCAAGAGTGGGGCCGGTTTCGGGCCACGGCACATCGGGCTGCGTGGGCGTGGTTGGGCCGGGAGTCGAGGCGCCATGGCTGACGTCTATGACGTCATCGTGGTAGGAGCCGGGCACGCCGGCTGCGAAGCGGCGCTGGCGGCCGCGAGAATGGGCTGCGAGACCTGCCTGGTGACCATGAACCTGGACTTGATCGCGCAGATGCCCTGCAACCCGAGCATCGGCGGGCCGGCCAAAGCGCATCTGGTCCGTGAGATCGACGCGCTGGGCGGCGCCATGGGGCGCTGCATCGATGGCACCTATATCCAGATCCGGATGCTCAACACGTCGCGGGGGCCCGCCGTCCGCTCGCTGCGGGCGCAGGCTGACAAGCGTCTGTATGGCTTGTGGATGAAGCATCTGCTGGAGCGCACGCCGGGGCTGTGGCTGTGGCAGGGCCAGGCCGTGCGGGTGCTGACCGACGGCGACCGCGTGCAGGGCGTAGGATTGGCCAACGGCACCGAGCTTCACGGGCGGGCCGTGGTGCTCACACCGGGGACCTTTTTGGACGGTCAGATCATGTCGGGAGAGGCGCACCGCGAGGCGGCGGGGCGAGCCGGCGAGTGCGCCGCGGTGGGGCTGGCCCGCTCGCTGCGCGAGTTGGGTTTCGAGCTGGGGCGCCTGCAGACCAACACCCCGCCACGGGTCGATGCGCGCACTGTCGACTTCTCACAGACGGGGCCGCAGATGGGCAGCGAGGAGCCGCTCTTCTTTTCGTTCGACGGCGCGCCCGATGCGCTCTATCAGGCGCCGCTCAACCCGGTGTATCCCATCGCCTACCAGACGGCGTGGCGGCGGCAGGTCCCCTGTTACCAGGTGCAGACCAACGAGGCGACGCACGGGGTGATCCGCGCCAACCTGCACCGTTCGCCGGTGGCGCCGGGAAACCTGGATGCGGCCGGACCGCGCTACTGTCCCAGCATTGAGGAAAAGCTGGTGCGCTTTCCGGACAAGTCCTCCCACACCTTTTTCTTGGAGCCGGAGGGAGCAGCCACCACCGAAGTCTATGTGCAGGGCTGCTTCACCGGGCTGCCGTGGGACGCGCAGCAGGCGCTGCTGCACACGATTCCGGCCCTGCGAGAGGCGCGGATTATGCGGCCGGGCTATGCCATCGCCTATGACCATGTGCCGGCTCACCAGGTGCGGCCGAGCCTGGAGACGCGACGGGTGCATGGGCTGTTCCTGGCCGGACAGATCAATGGCACCTCGGGGTATGAGGAGGCGGCGGGGCAGGGTCTGCTGGCCGGCGCCAACGCAGCATGCTATGTGCGCGACGCCGATCCGCTCGTGGTTCGCCGCGACCAGGGCTACCTAGGTGTGATGGTGGACGACCTGGTGACGCGTGAGCTGCGCGAACCGTACCGCCTGTTTACCTCGCGGGCCGAGTACCGCCTGCTCTTGCGGCAGGACAATGCCGATCTGCGCCTGGCCGAGCTGGGACACGCCTATGGGCTGATCGACGATGCGCGCTACGAAACAGTGACGGCCAAACGGCGAGCAGTGGAGGCAGAACTGGAGCGGATCCGTGGGGTGCACCTGTCGCCGGATGGGCCTCTGGCCGATATCCTGGCGCGGCGTGGGCAAGAACCACCCCCGTCGGGCGTGGCTCTCGACCAGCTGCTGAGGCGCCCCGGCCTGGGCTATGATCTGGTGGAGGCGTTGGCTCCGCCCCCGACGCCCCTGGCGCCCGAGGTAGCCGAGCAGATCGAGGTGGCGCTGGCTTACGAGGGTTACATCGCGCGGCAAGAGCGCCAGGTGGAACGTGCCCTGCGGATGGAGACGCGCCACATTCCTGCCGATCTGGCCTATGATGCGCTGCCGGGGCTGCGGGCCGAGGCGCGAGAGCGACTGCTGCGGCATCGTCCTGAGACGGTGGGGCAGGCGGCGCGCATCGAGGGGGTAACGCCCAGCGACATCAGCCTGCTGCTCGTGCATCTGGAGCGCTATCGGCGGGAGCAGATAACTTGACATAGGCGCGGCGCGGGGCTATCTTGCCGCGAATAGCATGCCCGTGGCGCGTCGCGCGGGCTGGATGGAGATGACCGGTGTTTATCGACCAAGTGACGATCCACGTGCGCGGGGGCGACGGCGGCAACGGCTGCGTGGCATTTCGCCGCGAGAAATACGTGCCGCTGGGTGGGCCTAACGGCGGCAATGGCGGCGGCGGTGGCGACGTTTACCTGCGGGTGAATCCGCACCTGAACACGCTGCTGCGCTTTGCGCGAGAGCGTCACTTTGCGGCCGAATCGGGTCAGCACGGCCAGGGCAGTGGTAAACAGGGCGGGTGTGGAGAGGACCTCACCATCGAGGTGCCCCCTGGTTGCGTCGTGCGTGACAAGGCGACCGGCGAGGTGCTGGGCGACCTGACCGAGCCGCAGCAGACCCTGCTCGTGGCGAGAGGGGGGCGCGGCGGTCGGGGCAATGAGGCGTTCAAGTCGCCGACGCGACAGGCGCCGGCCTTTGCCGAAAAGGGCGCTCCTGGCGAGGTGCGTGCCATCGAGCTAGAGCTGCGCCTGCTGGCCGATGTGGGCTTGATCGGCAAGCCCAACGCCGGAAAATCCACGCTGCTTTCTCGCATCAGCGCCGCCCGGCCCAAGATCGGTGACTATCCTTTTACCACCCTGCAGCCCAATCTGGGCATGGTCCGGGTGGATGACCTCACCTCCTTTGTGGCGGCCGATATCCCCGGGTTGATCGAGGGGGCCCACGAGGGCGCCGGGCTCGGCCACGCCTTTTTGCGGCACATCCGGCGGACGCGGCTGTTGGTTCACCTGCTGGACGGCATGAGCATGGATCCAGTCAGCGACTATGAAGAGATCAACCAGGAACTGGCCGCCTATGATGCCGACCTGGCTATCAAGCCGCAGATCGTGGTACTCACCAAACAGGACTTGCCCGATAGCCGCGAGATGCTCTCGCTGGTGCGGGATGCCTTGGAGGACCAGGGCGTGGAGGTGATGGGCATCTCGGCCGTGTCCGGCGTGGGCATCCAAGAGATGCTGCATCGCGTCGCCGATCGTCTGTCGGCTCTCTCCGAGGTCGAGGTGGAGGAGCCGCTCTATGTGTTCCGCCCGGCCGAGGAGGATCCGTGTGCCTTTGAGGTCGGCCGTACGACCGATGGGGGCTTTCGGGTACGGGGTGACGAGATCGAGCGGATCGCCATCCAGACCGACTGGACCAATCAGGAGGCCATCGAGCGCTTTGAACGCATTCTGCGCGCCAGGGGGATCACCGAGGCGCTGGAAGTGGCCGGGGTGGAGCTGGGCGACACCGTCTATATCGGCCCCTATGAGCTGGAGTGGCAATGGTAGCGGATCAGTCGGGCCATGCGTTGAGTCGGGTAGGCGTGCTAGGGGGGACCTTTGACCCGGTTCACGTAGGCCATCTGATTGTCGCCCAAGAGGTGCTGGCGCGCCTGGAGCTGGACGAGATACTGTTTGTGCCGGCTCGGGTGTCGCCGTTCAAGAGGGACGCGCAGGCCGCCCCCGCTGAGGATCGCGCCGCCATGCTGGCCCTGGCGCTACAGAGCGAGCCTCACTTTCGCGTTTCGCGGGTGGACCTCGATCGGCCCGCCCCTTCGTTCACCGTGGATACCTTGCGAATCCTGCACCATCGGATGGGGCCAGATGTCGAGCTCACCTTTGTGGTCGGTGCTGATGCGTTGGCCACGTTTGCCGAGTGGCGCGAACCGGAAGCGATCCTCGGTCTGGCACGGCTGGCCTGCGTGACGCGCCCGGGGACGCCGGTGGACCTGGCTGCACTGCAGGGCGCGCTACCCACCATCGTCGAACGCGCCGATTGCGTCCACGGCCTGGAGGTGGGCATCTCTTCGACCGACATACGCCGGCGGGTGGCTGCCGGCGACCCGATTAGATTCCACGTCCACCCAGCCGTCGAGCGGTACATCGCGCGGCATGGCCTCTACCGGGCCCCCACAGGATCTCTTTCACACCTATCGTGTTGCTAAGCATTTCCACCGCCACCCTCTATGGCACCTCGCCTGGCCGCTTTTGCGCCATGGCGGCCGAGGCCGGCTTTGACGGCATCGAACTCGTCGTGGGGCCGCGCACCCCGCTACGACGTGCCGCGCACGTGGCCGAACAGGCGCGACGGCGCGGCTTGGCCGTACTCAGCGTGCACGAGTCGCTGGCAGCGGGCCGATTGCGGCGGCGCAGCCCGGCGGCGCTGTTGGCGGAAGCCGTGGAGACGGCCTTGAGGGCCGGCGCACCACGGGTGGTGGTGCATCCTCCGGGCACCTATGCGTGGGAGCATCCCCACGCCGTGGGCTGGCTGGAGGCGCTGTTGAGGGCCCGCGACACCCATGGTGCCGAGGTGATGCTCTGCGTCGAGAACGCCGGGCACTATGTGGCTGGCGATCGGCAACGCGTGTTGGCGCGTCTGGCGGACCAGGTGATGTTCTGCCGCCAGCATGGCCTCCGCATGACGCTGGACACCTGCCATGTGGGCACCACCGGTCAACCACTGATGGAGGCTTGGCAACTGGCGGGCGATCTGGTTGGCAACCTCCACTTGAGCGACCTGCGCGTGGCCGAACCGATGGTGGGAAGCGGGTTGCATCGCAAGCTAGCCCACGAGCACCGCTTCCCGGGGGAGGGGGATCTCCCGTTGGAGGGGTTCCTGGCGGCCGTGCATCGGCAGGGATACCAGGGGCCGGTGACCACCGAAGTGAGCATTGTGGGACTGGGTGGGTGGCGCCCAGCAACCTGGAGCACGCGGCTAGCAGAGCTGGCGGCGTGGGCACGGCACGCGACCGAGCGGCATCCGCCCGAAACTTGCGAGCCGCTATCCGTAAAAACCGAGTGATTATCGCGTTTTCGGCTTGGCATGCCCGCAGCCGATGTGTATAATGGTGGCATGATGTGGCACGAGGTGTCAGCAGGTGGTGAATTCGCTGGCCTGGCACCCGACGTCACGAACGACCTGCCGTAGCCACCATGCGAGGCGGCCATGTTCCTGGGCGAATACGCGCACACCCTAGATGCCAAAGGCCGCGTGACGATCCCCGCACGCTTTCGAGAGGACCTCGAAGGCGGCTTTGTGTTAACGCGAGGCGAGGATCCCTGCTTGGTAGCCTACCCGGTCGATCGCTTTCAGGCCCGAGCGGAAGGGCTAGCCCAGGTCTCCAAGGCCAACAAGAACGTACGCACCTATGCGCGCGCCATATTTGGCAGTGCGCAGCTGGTCACCCTGGATGGCATGGGCCGCGTGCTGATTCCCCCGTTTCTCCGCGACTATGCCTCGCTCGATGGCGAGGTGGCCATTGTTGGCGTCAACGATGTGTTCGAGCTCTGGAACCCGGCCGTCTATCAAGGGATGATGGAGGCGGCCGACATGGAGACAATCCAGAACACCATCGCGCAGTTGGGGTTCTAGGTGGCTCAGGCCTCTCGCAAACCCGATTCCGAGAGCAGCATCTGGCAACACGAGCCTGTGCTGCTGGCCGAGGTGCTGGATCTGCTGGCGCCGCGGTCTGGCGGTCGCTACATCGACGCCACCCTGGGGTTGGGCGGCCATGCCGAGGCGATCCTAAGCGCTAGCTCCCCCGACGGGCGGCTGATGGGCATCGACCGCGACGAGCTGGCGTTACGCGAAGCGGCGCGTCGCCTCGCGGCGGCGCAGGACCGGCTGGAGCTCGTGCTGGGGGACTTTGGCGACATGGCGCAACTCGCGCAGGGGCGGGGCTGGAGCGGGGTCGACGGGATCCTGATGGATCTCGGCGTCTCGTCGCCTCAGTTGGATGACCCAACGCGCGGGTTCTCCTTCCAGCAGGACGGCCCGCTGGACATGCGCATGAGTCGATCGGGCGATCTGACGGCGGCCGAGATCGTCAACGAGTGGCCCGAGGAAGAGATCAGCCGTATCCTGTGGGAATACGGCGAAGAGCGCTACGCGCGGCGCATCGCTCGCGCTATCTGCCAGGACCGACCCTTTGCGCGCACGTCCGAGCTGGCCGAGATGGTGGCGCGGGTGGTGGGGGGGAGGCGTGAGCGCATCCATCCCGCGACGCGGACCTTTCAAGCGTTGCGCATCGCGGTAAATGACGAGCTGGGCGCCCTCGAGCGGGCGCTGCCGCAGGCGCTGGACCTTCTGGCGATCGGCGGGCGGCTGGTCGTGATCTCGTTTCACTCGTTGGAGGATCGCATCGTCAAGCAGTTTGTCCGGCGCGAGGCCAGCGACTGCATCTGCCCGCCGCGCCTGCCGGTGTGCGTCTGTGGGCACTCGGCGCAACTGCGCCCGTTGACGAAAAAGCCCGTTACGGCGAGCCAGGAGGAGGTCGCGCGCAACTCCCGTAGCCGTAGCGCCAAGCTCCGGGCGGCCGTCCGCATCTAGCCGCTGGGCCAAGCAAGAGACGTGATGAAGATCAACCGTGATAGTGTGCCAACCATACCGAGCGAGGGCGGTGGCCGTCAAGGGGCCACGTCGCTCAACGTGGGCCGCATTGTCTATGTGGCTTCGCTGGTGCTGGCGTCTGGGTTGGCGGCCATGCTGCTGCTACGGCAGGCGGATGACATTGCGTCGCTCAAATACGACATCCGGGTGCTGATCAACCGCCAGGAGACGCTGCGTCGGCTGCGGACCGACCTGGAGGGCCGGATCGCCGCCCAGGAGTCGGTGGAGCGGATTCTGGAGCTGGGCGAGGCCTGGGGCTATGCATCGCCCGATGGGGCTCGCGAGATCGATCTGGTGTACGAGTTGGCTGGGCAGCCGTGATGATCGATGGGAGCGGTGGTGGCGACGAGTGGCATGCGTAGCCAGTTGGCCCAAGAGACCAGGAGGCGGATCACCTTCCTGGGCATCTGTCTTGCGGTCATCGGGTTGGTGCTGACGGTCCGTGTGGGCTACTGGCAGCTGCGCGGCGTCACCTTTGTCGATCCAACCCAGAGCTTGGTGTTGCAGCCGCTGCGCGGGAGCATCGTCGATGCCAACGGACGCTACCTGGTGGCCAATTCGGTCATCTATACCGTGGGCATCTCGCCGCACCTGCTGCGCGAGGACGATCGCGAAGGTTACCTGCGGCTACTAACCGAGGTGCTGGGGATGGAGGCGCGGGAGGCCGGCACGGTGCTAGACAGCCGCCAGCCCTATGTGCAGTTGGGTACCGAGGTGCCCAGCGCGACGGTGGACGAGCTGCTGCGGCGTTGCGACGAGGACCAGTACCTGACGGCCAGCGTGTTTCGGCTCGATCCGCGCCAGCAGCGGGTATATGCCGACCCCAGGCTGATGGCATCGGTGCTGGGGATGGTGCTTTCCGATGGCGAGGCCGCCTATGGCATCGAGCAGCAATATGACGCGGCGCTGCGTGGCCAAGAGGGCCAGTGGGCCTCGCTGATCGACGAGACGGGGCAAGCGGTCTTGGCCGAGTGGGGCGAGTATCGGTCTCCTAGGGACGGCGCCCAGGTGGTGCTGACCATCGATCGCAACGTGCAGCTTGAGGCAGAGCGGCTGCTGACGGAGGCGCTCGACACGTACGAAGCGCTACGGGGCAATATCCTGGTGCTGGATCCGCGGACGGGCGCGGTTTTGGCCATGGCCAACCTGCCTGGCGTCAACTTGGAGACCTTGGAAGAGCTGCAGACCGGCGATTTCTGGCGGGTGGCCAATACGGCCGCATCGGCCATCTATGAGCCGGGCTCGGTAATCAAGCCGATCACCCTGGCCGCGGCCCTGGAGACGCGATCCGTGCTTCCCACCGACACCTATGATGATCGCGGTGAGATGTGGGTCGGTGGAAGGCGCGTGGCCAACATGGGCGACGTGCCCTATGGCCAGCTGAACTGGACCCAGATGCTGGCGCGCTCGGCCAACGTGGGCGCGGCTCACCTGGCGGCCACCATGGGACCCGCTCGGTTCTATGAGATGCTCCGTCGGTTCGGCTTTGGCGACGTGACCGGCGTGGATCTCCCGCTGGAGGCGCAGGGGCTGATGCGCGTGCCCAACATGGATACCTGGCACATGTCTGATCTGGCCACCAACTCGTACGGGCAGGGCATCTCGATGACGCCGCTCCAGGTGGCGGTCGCCTATGCGGCCCTGGCCAACGACGGCGTGATGATGCGGCCTCACCTGGTTGCCGAGGTGCGCTGGCCGGACGGCGTGCAGCGGCGAGAGCCGGCGGTGTTGCGGCGGGTGCTCAGCCCCCAAGTGGCCGATCAGGTGGGCGAGATCATGGCCGAGGCGATGGAGCTGGGGATGGAGAACGCCATGGTGGCGGGCTATCGGTTTGCGGGCAAGTCGGGCACCGCGGGCGTGCCGCGCGATGGCGAATACGATCACCGGCTGGCGACGCCCTCGTTCGTCGGCTTTGGTCCGCTGCCCGAGCCAAGATTCGTGATCCTGGTCAAGCTGGAAGAGGTCGTCGGTGACGCCTTGGGCCTTGAGGTGGCCGCTCCCATCTTTCGCGAGATGGCCACCTATCTGCTGGACTATTACCGTGTGCCGGCCAGCCAACCGCTGGCCGAGGCGGGCTAGATGCTGACCCTACGAACCGTCATGGCCGCGGCCCTGCCGATGCAGCCGCCGCCCCTCGGGGCGGAGAATGTTGCCATCGGCGAGGTCTGTATCGATTCACGCAAGGCCACCGCCGGGTCGCTCTTTGTGGCATTTGCCGGCGAGCGCGTGGATGGACACGCCTATGTGGGCGACGCCTTTGCCGGGGGCGCCGTCGCCGCGCTGGTGCAGCGGCCGGTGAGAGTCGACGGTGCCGGGTACCTCTCGGCCACTGGGTCCGAGGGGGCTCCGCTCGCCCTTCCCGTGGTGATCGAGGTCGAGGACACCCTGGCTGCGTTGCAAGCCATCGCGCAGACACACCGGCGGCAGTTCGCGGGCGTGCGCGTGGTCGGCGTCACCGGCAGCGTGGGCAAGACCACTACCAAGGAGGCCGTGGCGGCCGTGCTGGCGGCGGCGGCTCCGACGCTCAAGAGCGAAGGCAACCTCAACAACGAGATCGGATTGCCGATGACGCTCACCCGGCTGACGGCCGAGCATCGCTATGTCACGCTCGAGATGGGCATGTACGCCCTGGGCGAGATCGCACGGCTGTGCGAGATCGCCGCGCCCGATCTGGGCGTGGTGACAAACGTGGAGCCGGTACACCTCGAGCGCTTGGGGAGCATCGAGCGGATCGCCCAGGCCAAGAGTGAGCTCGTTCGCGCCCTCCCAGCCGACGGCTTGGCTGTGCTGAACGGCGACGATCCGCGGGTGCGGGCGATGGCGGCCTCCGCGCCGTGTGCGTCGGTCACCTACGGCCTGGGCGCCGACAATGACTATGTCGTGCGAGACATGACGTCGCTGGGCCTGGAGGGCACGCGGTTCACCCTCGTGGGGCCTGATGGCGACATCGCGGTGCGGAGCCGGGCCCTAGGGCGCCATCAGGTGACGAACGCCCTGGCGGCCGCCGCCGTGGGACGTGCCGAGGGCATCGACTGGGCGACCATTGCCGAGGCGCTGAACGGCATGAGCCCAGGGCTGCGACTGGTGCCGCTGCGAGGGGCCGGAGGAATCCAGATTCTGGACGATAGCTACAACGCTAGCCCCTCGGCCACGCTGGGCGCTCTGGAGGTGCTGGCCGAGGTTGAGGGGCGTCGCGTGGCTGTGCTGGGCGATATGCTCGAGCTAGGCGAGGCCGAAACCGAGGGGCACCGACAGGTGGGACGGGCGGTGGCGTCGACGGCCGACCTGCTGGTGACGGTGGGGCCGCGGGCCCGCCTGATGGCCGAGGAAGCGCGCCGGGTGGGCCTCAGCCTGACTTGGCACGTGGATACTAACGCCGAGGCTATCGCATGGCTGCAGCGCGAGCTGATGGCCGGCGATGTGGTGCTGATCAAAGGCTCGCGTGGGATGGAGATGGAAGAGATCGTGCGCGCCTTGAGAGCCGAATCATGTTAGCCAGAGCTCTTCTGTGGGTCGTGGCGGTATTCGCCGTGACGGTGCCGCTGGGCAGCTGGGCGGTGGGCCGTCTGCGCGCCTGGGGCATCGCCAAGCGCATCCGTTCCGACGAGCCCGACTCGCACCAGGTCAAGTGGGGCACGCCAACCATGGGCGGGCTCTACTTTTTGGCGGTCGTCGCGCTGGGCTGCCTGCTCCTGCGGGTGGCGGGGGTGACGGGCGTGCTGCCGCCCCTGGTGGCGACATTGGCCTTTGCGGCGCTCGGCGCGTTTGATGACGTCCAGGGCCTGCGCGACCACGAGGGCGTCGGTTGGCTGGTCAAGGGCAAGTTCGCTGCCCAATGGCTGTTGGCGCTGGGCGTTGCCGTGGTGCTCTACCTGAACGCGCCCTCACACTTTGGCCGGGCGGCGGCGGTGACGTTCGGGCTGCTGGACCTGACCTGGATCGTGCTGACCATGCTCTACCTGGTCGGTATGGCCAACGCGGTGAACATCACCGACGGGATGGACGGGCTGGCCGGCGGCACCTGTGCAGCGGCGTATGGCGCGCTGGCGGTGGTCTTTTTGGTGGGTGGGCAGCCCGCTTGGGGCTTGTTCGCCCTCACCGTGGTAGGGGCGCTGTTGGGGTATCTGTGGCACAACAGCCATCCAGCGGCCGTCATCATGGGCGACACCGGCTCGCAGGCGCTGGGCGCCGGGCTGGCAGCGCTGGCGGCCCTCTCGGGCAGGTGGCTGCTGATCCCGCTGATCGGCCTGGTGTTCGTGGTCGAGGCGCTGGCCGTCATGCTGCAGGTGGGCTATTTCAAGTACTCGCGCCGCAGGTACGGCGAGGGGCGGCGGATCTTTCGCATGGCGCCCATCCACTACCATTTCGAGCTGGGCGGTTGGTCCGAAGTGCAGGTGACCACGCGATTCGTGCTGCTGGGTGTGGCGGCCGGCGTGGTCGGCGTGGCGCTAGCGTTGGGGGGTGTGGCGTGGTGATCGGCCACGACGAGTGGCGCGGGATGCGCGTAGGCATCGTGGGGGCCGCCCGCGAGGGCCTGGCGCTGGTGCGCTACCTGGGCGCTTGTGGCGCCGAGGTGGTGCTCGCCGACAACAAGCCGGCCGAGGCGCTAACGGGCGCCCTCCAGGAGATCATGGGCCTCGATATCGGGCTGGCACTGGGGGGAGCGCCTCTCGAAGTGAGCAGCCTGGACATCTTGTTCGTCAGCCCGGGCGTGCCATCCGAGGCTCCGATCGTGGAACAGGCCCGCCGGGTCGGGGTGCCCATCAGTAGCGAGCCGCGCCTGTTGACCCAATCGGTGGCCTGCCCGGTGGCGGGCATTACCGGCTCTAGCGGCAAGACGACCACCACCACGCTGGTAGGACGCATGTGCGAGGCGGCGGGGCTAGCGACCTGGGTCGGTGGCAACATCGGTGAGCCGCTGACGCCGCGCCTGCTCTTTGCAGAGACGCCCGAGGTGGTGGTGATGGAGCTGTCTAGCTTTCAGCTAGAGCTATTTGCCCCCGACTACCAGGGCTCGGAGACGGAGCGTCGCCGCTCGGAGGCCTCGCGGGTCATTAACCTGGGCGGATGGAGCCCGCATGTAGCCGTGGTGACCAATGTGACGCCCAACCATCTGGATCGGCATGCCACCATGGAGGCCTATCGCTGGGCCAAGGAACGGATCCTGGCCTATCAGACGGCCGACGACTGGGCGGTGCTGAACGCCGACGATCCTGTCCTCTGCGCTATGGGGCAACGGGCCCCGGGGCGGCGACTGGCGTTCAGCCTGGAGGCGCCGGTCCAAGAGGGGGCCTACCTTCAGGACGATTCCTTGGTGCTGCGGTTCGATGGCCGAGAGACATCGCTGTGTCAGATAGATCAGTTGCGCCTGCGGGGACGGCACAATGTGGCCAATGTGTTGGCCGCGGCTGCCTGCGCCGGCGCTCTCGGGCTTTCCGTCGAGGCGATGGCCCAGGTGGCGCGCACCTTTGCCGGGGTGCCCCACCGCCTGGAGCACGTGCGGACCTGGCGGGGGGCCCTCTTTGTCAACGATTCGATCGCCACATCCCCAGAACGATCAATGGCGGCGATGCGGGCCTATACCGAGCCGTTGGTGCTGCTGGCTGGAGGCCGCGACAAACACCTACCTTGGGATGCGTGGGCGGCCACCGCTTGCGAGCGGGCGCGGCTGGTGATCTCCTTTGGCGAGGTGACGCCGCTGATCGGCCGCGCGCTCGACGAGGCCGGCGCCGATGTTGCGGCGGCCCCCGAGCTGCTCGAGGTGGTCACGCTGGAGGAGGCGGTAGCTCAGGCGGCACGCCTGGCGCAGCCGGGAGATGTGGTTCTGCTTTCGCCGGGCGGCACCAGCTTTGATGCGTTCGTCGATTTCGAAGCGCGCGGTGAACGGTTTCGCGAACTTGTGACGCGGCTGTAGGAGCACCCATGAGCACGCGCCAGCAACGACAACCGATACGCTTTGATGCCATCCTTTTGCTCTTGACGATGGCCCTGCTCATTGTTGGGCTGGTGATGGTCTATAGCTCTTCGTATGGCTATGCCTACGAGGGCGATGACTCGGGCCCCGGCGATTCGTTGGCCTTTTTCAAGCGCCAGGCCATGTGGGCTGGGCTGGGGGTGGTAGGGCTGCTGGTTGCCATGCGCCTGGACTTTCGCATGTGGGGCCGACGCCCTTGGCTCTACCGCATCGGCGGGGTCACGTTGGCGCTCTTGGTCATGATGATCTTTACCGAGGGTCGTTCTATCCAGGTGGGGCCCATTGGGGGGCAGCCCTCCGAGTTTGCCAAGATGGGTGTGATCATCTACATGGCCGCCTGGCTGGCGACGCCGGGCCGAGACGTGCGTAACCTCTGGCTTGGGCTCGTCCCGTTCCTCTTGCTGATGGGGGTTCCCGTGGTGATCACGCTGCTGGACCCAGACTTTTCCACGGCGCTCATCCTGGGCCTCACGCTCACTGGCATGTACCTGGTCGCAGGGGCAGGTCTGCGTGAGATAGGCATTGTGCTGAGCGGCGGCTTTTCGGGGCTGATCGCCGGCGGTCTGCTGACTGAGGACTTTCGCATGGGCCGCCTGCTGGCCTGGGTGCGGGGCGAGCCTGGCGAACAGCTCAGCGACGTGCTGATGGCCTTTGGTCGTGGGGGCATGTTCGGCGTGGGGCTGGGCAACAGCACGGCCAAACTGCGCGTCTATGCGGCGCACTCGGATTGCATCCTGGCGGTGATCGGCGAAGAGTTCGGCCTGATCGGCTCGCTGGTGGTCATGGCGCTGTATGCCCTGTGGATCTGGCGCGGCTTGCGCATCGCCAGCCAGTGTCAGGATCGTTTCGGGGCGCTGCTAGCGCAGGGTTTTGCCGGCTGGGTGGCGTTCCAAGTGATCGTCAACGTAGGCGCCTTGACGGGGAGCTTGCCCTTTACCGGAACCGTGTTGCCGTTCCTAAGCGGCGGCGGCTCGTCACTCATGACGCTGCTGATTGGCACGGGGCTGCTCTTGAGCATCTCCGCGCATGAGCGGCCGCGCCGGGTGGAGTCGGCGAGATGAGGGTCTATCTGACGGGCGGCGGAACGGGCGGACACGTCTACCCGGGCCTGGCGGTGGCCGAGGCGCTGCGGGCCGAGTGCGAGGAACGGGGGATCGCGCTGGAGCTGCTCTGGGTGGGCGCAGAGGGCGGCATGGAAGCGGATCTGGTGGCGCGGGAAGAGATCGCCTTTCGCGGGCTGCAGGCCGGCGCGCTGCGAGGCACGGGACCCGGCGGCATGCTGCGAGGCAGTCAACGCCTGTGGAACGGCGCCCGCCAAGCCCGGGCGTTGCTGCGTCAGTCGCGCCCCGATGCCATCATGGCGACGGGCGGCTATGTCTCGGTGCCCCTGATGCTAGCGGCTCGGCGGGAGGGCGTTCCGTCGTTGCTCTATCTGCCCGACATGGAACCCGGCTGGGCGGTGCGCATGCTTGCGCGCTGGGCCGATCGCGTGGCGGTCTCCTTTCAGGGCGTGGCGAGCTACTTTGCGCCGGAAAAGGTCATGGTGAGCGGCTATCCCGTGCGTCGTGCTCTGCTGGAAGGGGCGTCCTTTGCGGCGCGCCAGCGCTTGGGCCTGGATGATGACCTGACCTTGCTGGTGTTTGGCGGCAGCCGCGGCGCGCGCTCCATCAACCGGGCCGTGGGAGCGAACCTGGCGGAGCTGTGCCGTGCCGCGCAGGTGGTGCACGTGTCTGGGTCGGGCGACCACGACGAGATGAGCCGGTTGGCGGACTCGCTGGACGCGGAGCGACGGGCTCGCTATCACCTCTACCCGTACCTGCACGAGGAGATGACCGACGCACTCTTGGCCGCCAACCTTGTGGTGGCGCGAGCGGGAGCGGGCACTCTGGGTGAGTTCCCGGCCGTGGGCCTGCCATCGGTGCTGGTGCCCTATCCACACGCCGGGGCGCACCAAGCGGTTAACGCCGCCTATCTTGCCGACCGGGGCGCGGCGGTGGTCATCGACGACGGCGACCTGGCAGAGCGGCTGGCGCCGGTGGTGCTCGATCTACTGCGCGACGGGGGGCGTCGGGCTGCGATGGCGGCGGCGGCAGGCCGACTGGCTGTGCCCGATGCGGCGCGGACCATCGCGCAGACGCTGATCCAGTTGGGGAACGCAGGTCAGGAGGCGTCGTGGTCCCGCTAGAGGTGACCTTTGCAGCGGTAGCGCTGATGTTCACCCTCATTGGGCTGGCTCGCGGCTGTATGCGCGAGCTGGGCGTGACCATGGTCATGATGTTTGTGCTGTTCTTCTTGCAGACGTTCGAAGGGTACCTAGATCAGGGCGTGGGCCAGGTGGTGGCCATGAGCCCTGTCCAGGTCGCCCAGAATGACCCCGATCTGCTGGGGTGCTGGGTAGCGCTGGGATGCGTCCTGGGTGCGGCGTTCATCTCGTACCAGGGGCACACGCTCGAGTTCGCGGGCCAGGCGCCTCTGGGTGTGCAGGGAGCAATCTTGGGTCTGCTCAACGGCGCTGCCAACGGGTACTTGATTGTGGGTTCGCTGTGGTACTATTTGGACAAATATGGCTATCCGCTCGAGTTCCTGGGCGTGAATGCAGCGAGCTTGTCCGAGAGCGCCCGCTCGGTGTTGCCCTACCTGCCGCAGTCGTTTCTGGGGCAGCCTCTCTTGCTGGGGCAGAGCCTGCTTCTCTACCTGAGCATTCTGTTGTTGTTGGCTCGCGTGGTGCGCTGAAAGAGATGATCTCGTGGAACCCATCCATTCGCTAACGGCCATCCCGTCAAGAGTCCATATGATCGGCATAGGGGGCATCGGCCTCTCGGCCATCGCGCGTGTCTTGGCGGAGCGGGGGGTTCTGGTTAGCGGCTGCGATCAGGGGGCATCCGAGCTGACGGGCAGTCTGGCCGCGGCGGGCATTCCGGTCGCCCTGGGCCACAGCGCCGACCACCTCCAGGATGTCGAGCTTGTGGTGGTCTCTTCGGCTATTCCAGAGAGCAACCCCGAGGTTATGGCTGCCCGGCGGCTGGGGATCCCGGTGGTGCACCGGCGCGAACTTCTGGCCTTGATGATGCGCAAGGTGGATGGCATCGCTGTGGCCGGGACGGCTGGCAAGACGACTACCTCGGCCATGATTGCTCATATCCTGGTGGAACTGGGGCACGAACCCACCTATGTGGTGGGAGGCTTGGCGCCGGATCTGCATGGAAACGCAGCGTCCGGGCGCGGCCGCTGGTTTGTGCTAGAGGCCGACGAGTACGACCACGCCTTTGAGGATCTGTGCCCCTTGGTGGGCGTGGTGACCAACGTAGAGATGGATCACCCCGATTGCTTTGCCGATATCGAGGCTGTGCGCCAAGCCTTTGGCGCGTTTATGGCCCATGTGCGGCCCGAAGGCTGGCTGGTAGTGGGCGCCGATAGTCCCGACGCCCGGGTAACCGTCGAGCAGGCCGCGCCAAAGGCCCAGGTGGTCTGGTTCGGGCAGGGCGAGGACGCCGCCTGCCGCATGACCAACGTGCAGGCGCGGCCTCACGGCGGCGTTAGCTTTGACTGGGCGCACGCCGAGCACGACGCCGTTCGGGTGACTCTGCAGGTGCCGGGTGTACATAACGCGCTCAACGCCACCGCGGCGATGGCCGCTGTGACCTGCTGCGGTGTGGATCCGGCAGCGGCTGCTGATGCGCTGGGGCGCTTTCAGGGGGTGGCGCGACGCTTCGAGGTCAAGGGCGAGCGTGATGGCGTGCTCGTGGTGGATGACTATGCCCACCATCCCACCAAGATCCGCGCGACGTTGGAGGCCGCTCGGGTGCGCTATCCGGAGCGGCGGATCATCGCCCTTTTCCAGCCGCACACCTATTCGCGGACGGAAGCGCTCTTGGACGAGTTTGCGGTCTGCTTTGCCGATGCCGATCTGGTGCGGCTGGTGGATGTCTTCCCGGCGCGCCCCAGCGAACGAGCGACCATCACCGCGGCGAACTTGGCGGCGGCGACGCGACATCGCGATGTAGCGTACGTGGGCGATCTCCAGCAGGCCGTAGAGTACCTCCGCCAGGAGCTGCGGCCGGGTGACCTGCTGATTACGCTGGGCGCGGGCAACGGATACCTGGTCGGCGAGGCGATTCTTGCTGGGCGGGAGGTGACGTCATGAGCGGCCTGGAGCGGCTGTGGGGGCTGCTGCAAAAGGCTGGATACGACACGCGGGCCCAGCGGAACGCGCCGCTGGCGCCCTACACGACCTATGGCGTGGGCGGGCCGGCCGACGTCTTGATCATCGCCGAGACCATCGACGAGCTGGCGACCTTGGTCCAGATGGCCCACGCGGCCGGGGTGCCAGGCGTGGTCCTCGGCGCTGGCAGCAACGTGTTGGTGGCCGATGCGGGGGTGCGCGGCCTGGTGATCCTGAACCGCTGCGTGCAGCACCGAATCGATGACGATGGCGTGCTGGTGGCCGAGTCGGGCGCCGACTTGCGCAAGGTGGCTAGAGCCACCGTGGATGCTGGATGGGCGGGGCTGGACTGGGCCGTCGGCGTGCCGGGAAGCGTCGGCGGCGGAGTGGTGGGCAACGCCGGCGCCTATGGCGGCTGCATCGCCGACAACCTGCTGTGGGTCGACGTGGCCCTGCCCGATGGCTCTCGGGCGTTGTGGGGCCGGGACGAGATGGGGTATGGCTATCGCACCAGCGCCCTGAAACGCCTCTCGGACCCGGATCAGCGGCCCGTGGTGCTTCAGGCGGCCTTCCAGCTCGTAAAGGCCGATCCGACCGCGCTCCAGGAGCGGGTTCGGGCGATCCAGACGCAACGGCTGGCGCGGACGCCGGCCGGGCGCTGTGCGGGCAGCGTGTTCAAGCGTACGCTGCACTACCCGGCCGGGTTTCTGATCGAGCAAGCCGGGCTCAAGGGGCGGCGCGTGGGCGACGCGGTCGTTTCGGACAAGCACGCCAACTTTATCATGAATGAGGGGCGCGCTACCGCAGCTGAGATTCGCGAGCTGATTCTGCTGGTTCAGCGAGAGGTCCAGCAACAGCTGGGAGAGCTGCTCGAGCCCGAGATCGAGTTTGTGGGCGCGTGGGATTCCGGTGAGGGGGGTGCTGGTACGTCAGAGGAGCGGGAACGATGATCGGTGAGGCAGGGCGTATTCGGGTGGCGGTGCTGTTCGGGGGACGTTCGGGCGAGCACCAGGTGTCCATCGCATCAGCACGCTCGGTGATGCAGGCCATGGACGCCCTCAAGTACGACGTTCGCCCTATCGGCATCACGCAGGAGGGGCGGTGGCTCTCTGGCGGTGATGCCCAGGCTCTGCTCGAGGGACGATCTCACCCGTCGGTGGAGGCAGGTGCCACAGGGAATGACGTCAACAGCGCTCTGGTGCCCAGCCAGGCCGCCGAACGCCTGCGCGACATTGATGTGGCGTTCCCGGTGCTGCACGGCACCTATGGCGAGGACGGCACGGTGCAGGGCCTGCTGGAGCTGGCCGGGCTGCCCTATGTGGGGGCCGGCGTGCTGGGCTCGGCGCTGGGCCTGGACAAGATCGCCTGCAAAGACGTGTTGCGTGCCAACGGGTTGCCCGTCGTGGATGATCTGCGGACCTCTCGTTCCCGGTGGCAGCGTGAGCGAGAGGCGGTGCTGGACGCCGTAGAAGCTCGGTTTGGCTATCCGGTCTTTTGCAAGCCCGCCAACATGGGTTCGAGCGTGGGCGTCAGCAAGGCGCATGATCGCGACGGGCTGGCCCGGGCTCTGGAGACGGCCGCTCGGTACGACCGACGTATGCTGGTCGAGCCAGCCATCGATGCCCGCGAGATCGAGTGCAGCGTCCTGGGGAACGACGATCCCATCGCCTCGGTGCCGGGCGAGGTCGAACCCTGCAACGAGTTTTATGACTATGAGGCCAAGTACGTCGGCGAGGGGTCACTGCTGCACATTCCCGCCGAAATCCCGGCCGAGACGGCGCGATTGGTGCAAGCCTATGCCATCCGCGCATTCTTGGCCATCGATTGCGCTGGCATGGCGCGGGTGGATTTCTTTCTCTGCCGAAAGACCGGGTTGCTCTATATCAACGAGCTGAACACGATTCCTGGGTTCACCTCCATCAGCATGTATCCCAAGCTGTGGGAGGCTAGCGGGACACCTTACTCGGAGCTGATCGATCGGCTGATCGAACTGGCGATCGAGCGCTGGAAGGAACGACAGGCCAGCGAGACGTCCTACCACGCAGAGGCGGGGGCATAACGGTGGAAACGCACGACCGAGGCCACCTGCCCGAGGGGACCCGCGCCAAATCCCGTGGCGGCGTGGTCGATCCCGCTTGGGACGAGCTGCCGGTCGGCGTGGCTCGCCGGCGCTGGTGGCGCTGGTCGCGGTTGCCGGGCCTGCTCCTGGCGTTCGTGGCCATGGTCACGCTGGTGGCGCTGCTGAACGGTACGCGCTTCCTGGTGCAGCCGGTGTTGGAGGGGGCGCAGCTGGTGCCCGGTAGCGAGCTGATTCAGCACACGGGCATCGTGGGCCAGAGTCTGTTCCTGGTGCGGCCCGCCGAGGTGCAAAGGCGGCTACTAAGGGCCTATCCGTGCCTGGAATCGGTGACGGTGGAGACGCAGCTGCCCAACCAAGTGCGGATTCGGGTTCAGGAAAAGCCGGATGTGATGGTGTGGGAGAGCGCTGGCCAGCGCTGGTGGGTGGATGGCGAGGGCACCGTGTTGGGCGCAGCTAACCAGACGCTGGGTCTGGTGACCGTGGAGGACGCCATCGGGATCGCCTCGGCCGACAAGTACGTGCCCGGAGTGCCCTGGCGGATGGCACAAGAGATGGCGCTGACGCTGCGGGCGGCACCGCGGTTCTACTTTCAGGAGCAGGGACTGACACTCTATGTGCAGATCGGCAGCCACGATGTGCCGGTGTATCTGGGGTGTGAGGGCAGCGGCCGCGTCAAGGCGGCGGTGCTGGAGGCGCTGGTGGAGCGCTTGGAAAGCGAGGGCACCACGCCGGCCTATGTGGATCTATCGTCAGACGAGTCACCGGTGTTCCAGCTGAACCAGGGATGACCTGGGCGACGGCTGAAGAGGAGGGGCGGCTTTGGACCAGACCATCGTGGCAATTGATGTCGGCAGCACCAAGATCTGCACGCTGATCGCCGAGATCACCGCCAGTGAGGCGTTACGGGTGATCGGGGTGGGGGTTGTCGGTGCACGTGGGGTGCGCGAGGGAGTCGTCACCGATATGGCGGCGGCCACCGAGGCCATCGGCGAGTCGTTGCTCAAGGCCGAGCGAGTCTCGGGCCTGACGGTGCAGCGCGCCTTTGTCTCGGTGGGCGGCAGCCACCTAGCGGCGCAGGACAGCCGGGGGTCGGCGGCCATTGGTCGGGGCGACCGCCCCGTCGACGGCGACGACATTCAGCGGGCGCTCGAGGAGGCCACGGCGATCTCGCTCGAGTACAATCGGGCCATCATTCAGGCCGCGCCCCGCGAGTTCATTATCGACGGGCGTGACGGCATCCGGAACCCCATCGGGTTGCTGGGCTATCGGATGGAGCTGGACGCCCACATTGTCACCGGCGCGCACACGGCCATCCGTAACCTGAAGCAGTGCGTGGTGGCCAATGACGTGCAGGTTCTGGACATGTACCCGCAGCCCTGGGCGGCGGCCAAGGCCGTGCTCACGGACCAAGAGCGCGATCTCGGCGTGGCCCTGCTGAACATTGGCGGAGGCACCACCGAGCTGGCCGTCTATGTTCGAGACGGCGTGCGCGTAACAAAGTCGTGGGCCATGGGCGGCGCACAGCTCACGCGAGCCATCGCAGAGGGGCTGCGTACGGCTGTCCCGATGGCCGATGAACTCAAGGTACGATACGGACAGGCGTTTGGTGGCAACGTGCGAGCCGACGAAGAGATCGAGATCTTGGTGTTTGGCTCTGAGCAGGTGACCACAGTGCCGCGAAAACGGCTGTGCGAGATCGTGCAGAGCTATGCGGTGGAGCTGATGCGCTGCGTGCACGCCGAGCTGGCGCACGCAGGCTTGACCGAATTGCCGGCCGGGATCGTCCTGACCGGCGGCAGCGCCAACCTGGCCGGCCTGGCCGAGATGGTGGCCGAGATTACCGGCTTGCCGGTGCGGATCGGGGTGCCTCTGCGGTTGCAGGGGCTGGCGGAGACGATCAGCGACCCTGCCTATGCCGCCGCGGTGGGGTTGCTGCATTGGGGTCGGGAAAAGAGCCGAACGTTGGCGACCGGTGGCCCCGAGGAGCCTACGGGAACCTGGTTCTCGCGGGCGATGGTTGCGGCACGGACGTTTTTCTCACAACTGGCTCCGCGAGAATAAGAGAGAAGGAGAGAGAGATGGCAGATGAGTATGGTCTGAATGGGGCCGCCCAGATCAAGGTGGTTGGGGTTGGCGGGGGCGGCTGCAACGCCGTCGACCGTATGATCGCTAACGGCGTCAGGGGCGTCGAGTACATCGGCATGAACACTGACGTGAGAGCCTTGGCCAAGTGCCAGGCGCCGGTAAGGCTCCAGCTTGGGCCGATTACCACCGGTGGCAAGGGCGCGGGCGGCAAGCCCGAGGTGGGCCGCGCATCGGCGGAAGAATCCGTAGAAGAGATCGCGGAGCTGCTGCAGGGCGCCGACATGGTGTTCGTGGTGGCGGGCATGGGCGGTGGCTCGGGTACGGGCGCGTCGCCGCTGGTAGCCAAGGCCGCTCGCTCGGTGGGTGCCTTGACGGTGGGCAACGTGACCCTGCCCTTTAGCTGGGAGGGAAAACATCGCTCGGGCTTGGCTTCGACGGGCGTAGAAGGCCTGCGTGAGAACGTCGATGCCCTCATCGTCATCCCCAACGATCGGCTCCTGGCCATCGTCGAGGAAGAAATCCCTCTGCTCAAGGCATTTGTCTTGGCGGATGAGATGCTGCGACAGGGCGTCGAGGGGATCGTCGGCATCATCGACTATACCGCCGATATCAACGTCGACTTTAACGATGTGCGCGAGACCATCAAGGGGGCCGGCAGCGCGCTGCTTTCCATCGGCGTCGGTCGCGGGCCCGAGCGCGCGCGCGATGCCGCCGAGCAGGCGGTCTACTCGCGGCTGTTGGATCGCGACATCCGTGGGGCCAAGTCGGTGCTGTTCGAGGTCCGTGGCGATGCCAGCATGTCGCTCTATGAGCTGCAGGCCGCGGCGGACATTATCAGCGACCTGGCTGACGCCGACGCCAGCATTATCTGGGGCGGTGGCGTGGATGAGCATCTGGAGGACGAGATGCAGATCCGCCTGATCGCCGCTGGCTTTGACGGGCGCGAGCCCGATGTGATCGACGCGGCCTGGAGCTCGGCGAGCGCAGCCCCCGTTCAGACCAAGGCGCAGCGACCAACTTGGGCTACCATCGATGTGCCAGGGATGTCCGAGCCAGCCACGCTCAAGCAGGAGCGACCCAACGACGGCAAGCGCTCAGAGGCCGAGGAAAAGCCATCCGGACTCTCGGACTTTTTGATGCAGGGCCTGCGTGGCGGGGAAAAGCCGGGACGATGAAGTGCCCATTCTGCGGGGCGACCGAATCGCGCGTGATCGACACCCGCGAGGTGGGTGAGACCATCCGCCGCAGGCGCGAATGCCAAGAGTGTGCTCAACGGTACACTACCTATGAGCAGATCGCGCGCGTGACGCTGCTGGTGGCCAAGCGCGATGGGCGCCGGGAGGCTTTCGACCGGCAAAAGCTGTTCGAGGGTATCTGGAAGGCCTGCGCCAAGCGACCGGTCAGCTCTGACGACGTGGAGGGGCTGGTCGAGGAGATCGAGAACCAGCTCTATAGCCTGGGCCAGGCCGAGGTGGACAGCGCCGTGATCGGCGAGATGGTGATGCGCCGGCTCAAGGCACTCGATGAAGTGGCCTATGTGCGCTTTGCGTCGGTCTACCGGTCATTCGCTGATCTGGAGACGCTCAAGCGCGAGGTTGATACGCTTTTGGACCGCGAAGGCTCTGACGAGGGGTAGGGGGCTAGCGAGCGACCGTCAGACATCAGAGTGGAGAGAGGATGCGCCTAGCTCTCTCGGTTCGCGCCGTGCGGACGGGGGAGCTGGGCGCCTTTCGCATCCAGGCTGGTACCCGCCCTTGCTCTGGCGACCACGGCGCGTTGCTCGGGGGCCATGGCTGTGTTATCATAATATGAAGTGACTCAGGCGAGGGGGGGCATGGCTTCGAGCATCACGGTCATCGGTGGGGGATTGGCAGGCTGCGAGGCGGCCTGGCAGGCGGCTCGTCGCGGGGTGGAGGTGGATCTCTTCGAGATGCGCCCCGACCGCATGACGCCGGCGCACCATAGCGACCGGCTGGCTGAGCTGGTTTGCAGCAACTCGCTGGGCTCCAATCTGCCGGACCGGGCGCCGGGGCTGCTCAAGCACGAGTTGCGGCGCCTGGGCTCGCTCATCCTGCGTTGCGCTGACGAGATGGCCGTCCCGGCGGGCAGCGCGCTGGCTGTGGGGCGCGAGGCCTTTGCGGCGGCAGTCACCGAGGCGGTAGCCAGCCATCCCCGCATCCGCGTGGTGCGCGAGCATGTGGAGCGGGTGCCGCGCGACGGGATTGTGGTGGTGGCCACGGGGCCGCTAACCTCGGATCCGCTGGCTGAGGACCTAGCTGGGCTCTTGGGGCAGGAGCACCTGGCCTTTTACGATGCCATGGCGCCCATCGTGATGGCCGAGTCGGTCGATATGGAGATCGCCTTTCGGCAGTCGCGCTATGATCGGGGCGAGGCCGACTATATCAACTGCCCCATGGATCAGGCCCAATACGACGCCTTTGTGGATGCGTTGCTGACGGCCGAGACGATCCCGCTGCGCGATTTCGAGCGCGAGGATCGTCGCTTCTTCGAGGCCTGCCTGCCCGTGGAGGTCTTGGCGGCGCGGGGGCGGCAGGCTCTGGCCTATGGGCCGCTGCGCCCCATCGGCCTGCGAGACCCGCGCACGAGTCGGCGGCCTTATGCGGTGGTGCAGTTGCGCCAGGACAACCTGGCAGGAACGCTGTACAACCTGGTGGGTTTTCAGACCAACCTGCGGTGGGGAGAGCAGCGGCGCGTGTTCGGCATGATTCCGGGCCTGGAGCGGGCCGAGTGGGTGCGCTTTGGGCAGATGCATCGCAATACCTATATCGATGCGCCGCGCACCCTGGGGCCAACCCTGGCCTTTTGCGGGCGCGCGAGCCTGTTCTTTGCGGGGCAGCTGGTCGGTACCGAGGGCTATGTGGGATCCACCATGAGCGGACTGATGGCGGGGTTGAACGCGGCTCGCATGGCGCTGGGGCGCGAGGGCCTGACGCTGCCGCCGACCAGCATGATGGGGGCCTTGCTGCGGTATATCAGCACCGACGCCGGGGGCGCCTTTGACCCGGTAAAGCCGAATTTCGGGCTGATGCCGCCACTGGAGCCGCCAGTACGCCGCAAGCGTGACCGCTATGCCGCCTACGCTGACCGCGCTTTGGCCGATCTGGAGGCTTGGATCCTGGCGACGGGCGCGCTGGACGACCTGGTGGAGGCATCGTGAGACGGCTTCGCGAAAGGCGCGGGCTCTGCCTCGCGCGGGGATCGCTGCTGGGGCTGTTGGCGTTGGTGCTTGTCGGCCTCGTCGGCTGCGCTGCCGACGAGCGGACGTTCAGCGGCGAAAGGGCGATGGCCCATGTGGAGACGCTGGTCGCCATGGGACCGCGGCACGTGGGCAGCGAGGGGAACGAGGCCGCCGCCGCCTACATCGAAAAAGAGCTGGAAGAACATGGCTGGGAGGTCGAGCTCCAAGAGTTTGCCCATCGCGGCCTGCCGGTGCGCAATGTCTTGGGGACCAAGGGGCAGGGGCCCTTGGTGATCTTGGGGACGCACTATGACACGCGACCCCTGGCCGATCGCGACCCGCAAGATCGGTCGTTGCCGGTGCCCGGCGCCAACGATGGCGGGAGCGGCACCGCGGTACTGCTCGAGCTAGCGCGGGTGCTCGATGAGCGCGCCACCGACCAGGTGACCATCCAGCTGGCCTTTTTCGACGCCGAGGATCGGGCCGGGTTGGGCGGCTGGAACGGCTGTGTCGGCTCCTACCACGCTGCGGCCAGCCTGACGGAGCGCCCGGCTTATGTTATTATTGTGGACATGGTGGGGGACAACCCGCAGGAGCTCTATTACGAGTGGTCGTCCACCCTCTGGTTGCAGGAGCGCATCTGGGCCTTGGCGCACGAGCTGGGCTACCAGCATTCCTTTGTAGCCGAGCATCGCCACAATATCATCGATGATCACACGCCATTCTTGCAGCAGGGGATCCCCGCTGCGTTGATCATCGACTTTGACTATATCTACTGGCACACGACCCTGGATACGCCCGACAAGCTGAGCGCGGCTAGCCTGGAGCGCGTGGGGCGCGTGCTGGAGACCTTGCTCAAAGGGGAGCCTCGTGTCGATAGCCCGATGTGGACATCGGGCCCACCTTTGGACTAGGAGGAGCTACCATGAAGATTGCTGATCGCGTCGTTAACCTGCCGCCGTACGTGTTTGCGACCGTTGAGAAAAAGATCGGAGAGGCCAAGGCCAAGGGCGTGGACGTGATCTCGCTGGGTATTGGCAGCCCCGATCTCGCGCCGCCGCAGTACATTCTCGACGCGCTGTACCAGTCCGCGCAACGCGACGACGCCCATGGCTATGCTGGCTACTATGGCACGCCCGGCCTGCGGAAAGCGATCGCGCACTATTATGCGGAGCGCTTTGGGGTGACGCTCGATCCCGAGACAGAGGTGCGGCCGCTGATCGGCTCCAAGGAAGGCTTGGCCAATATGGCCCTGGCCTTTGTGGATCCGGGTGACCTGGTGCTCGCGGCCGACCCGGGCTATCCTACCTATACGATGGGAGCCGTGATGGCCGGCGGCGATGGCTACCCCATGCCTCTACTGGAGGAGCGGGGTTGGCTGCCGGACCTGTCGGTCATCCCCGAAGAAGTGGCTGACAAGGCCACCTTGATGTGGCTGAACTATCCCAACAACCCGACGGGTGCGGCCGCGCCACTCGAGTTCCTCGAAGAAGTCATCGCCTATGCGCGCAAGCACGATATCCTGATCTGCTATGACAACCCGTACTGTGACCTGACCTTTGACGGCTATGTGGCGCCCAGCATCCTTGAGCTGCCCGGCGCCATGGACGTGGCCGTCGAGTTCAACTCGCTCTCCAAGACGTACAACATGGCTGGATGGCGCGTGGGCATGGTGGTGGGCAATGCACAGGCCATCAAGGCGCTGACCACCGTCAAGACCAACATCGATTCCGGCATCTTTCGGCCGATCCAGGACGCGGCGCAGGTGGCGTTGACGGGCGACCAGTCCTGGCTGGCTGAGCGTAACCTGATCTACCAACGGCGGCGCGACATCATCCTGGGCTTTTTGCCCACGCTGGGCATGACGGCGACGCCGCCCAAGGGCGCGTTGTACGTGTGGGCCAAGGCGCCCGAGGGCGTGGAGGCTGACGCCTTTGCAGTGGACGTGCTCGAGCGGGCGGGCGTCTGGATGACCCCCGGCACCGCCTTTGGCGCGCACGGCGCCGGCTATTTCCGGCTCTCGGTATGCGTGCCCGAAGAACGACTCAAAGAAGCAGGAGAGAGGCTATCAAGACTCTGAGACAGACCCAGGCAGGTTCTGCGTCGGCGCCCGAGCGCGCGGTGCTGGTGGGCGTCGCCATCTTTGGCGAGGACCAGCTGCTGACCATGGAGGAGTCGCTGGACGAGCTAGCGCTGCTGGCCACCACCGCGGGCATCCGGGTGGTGGCCCGGCAGTCGCAACGGCTGACGACGGCGCATCCAGGTACGCTGGTCGGATCGGGCAAGGTAGAGGAGCTGGCCGCGCTGGTGCGCGATCAGGATGCCGACGTGGTGATCTTTGACGAAGAGCTCTCGCCGGCGCAGCTTCGTAACCTCGAACGCGAGCTGGACTGCAAAGTGCTGGACCGTACCGCGCTGATCTTGGACATTTTCGCCATGCACGCCAGCACCCGCGAGGGTGCGCTCCAGGTCGAGCTGGCCCAGTACGCGTACCGGCTGCCACGGCTCACCCGCCTATGGACCCACCTTTCGCGGCAGGCCGTGGGTGGGGTGGGCTTGCGCGGCCCTGGCGAGACCCAGCTAGAGATGGACCGTCGCGATATCGGCCGCCGCATGACCAAGATCCGCGAGGAGCTGGAAGAGGTGCGGACGCACCGCAGCCTCCAGCGGGGCCGGCGTCGCGCCAGTGGCATGCCGGTGGTGGCCATCGTCGGCTATACCAATGCAGGCAAGTCGACGCTGCTCAACCGCTTGGCCGATGCCGGCGTGTTGGTGGCCGACAAGCTCTTTGCCACGCTGGATCCGACCACGCGGCGGGTGGCGCTTCCTTCGGGGAAGAAAGCGCTGATCACCGACACGGTCGGGTTCATCCAAAAGCTGCCCACCGACCTGGTGGCGGCCTTTCGCGCCACCTTGGAAGAGGTGGGTGAGGCCGATCTGCTGCTGCATGTGGCTGACGTGAGCGATCGCAACCTGATGGCCAAGATCGAGGCCGTGCACGAGGTGCTGGACGACATCGGCGCCGCTGGGAAGCCGATGGTATTGGCGCTGAACAAGGTGGACCTGGTCGACCCCGAGACGTTACTGCGAGAGGGTTCCGATGTGTGGGTCGGTCCGTCGCTGATGGATCAGCTCAGCGCGCGACACAAGCATGTCGTGCCTATCTCGGCCGAGCAGGGCGTGGGCATCGAGGATCTGCTCGATGTGGTCGAGCAGGCGCTGCGCGACGAGCTGGCGCCCTGCGAGGCGGTCATCCCCTACGCAGCCGGTGAGCTGGTGCATACCTGGCACGAGTATGGCATCGTGGATGGCGAATCGTACGAGGCGGACGGCGTGCATCTGCGCGGGCGGGTGCCTACGTGGTTCGCGGGCGTTCTGACGTTTGCGCTCGAGGACCTGGCTGAATCGGAGGCCGAGGCGTCCTAGAGCGCTGGCAGTTCCCCGGTATCTAGCAGGCTCGGGCCATCACGGCTCGAGCCTGTTGCGTGGGGCCCTGGCTCACTTGAGCACATAAATGGTGCCCCGTGGGCCGCCGATGCGCAGCAGGATGCCCCGCTCTACCAGGTCGTGCAGGTCCAGCCGCAGGGCCTCGGGGGTGGCGTCGGGGCAGAGCTGCCGGTAGCGGGCGTGGGTGAGGCGCCCGTGCGAGCGGATGTAGCGCAGCGCTCGCAACTGTCGGGGGTTGGTATCGGCGCCCATCTCTTGGGCCAGGTCGTCCACGGCGTTGCGCAGCGTGACCATAAAGCTCCGCCCCGTCTCGCGGAATTCTGGGCCGGGGTGATGATCGCGGCGCATGGCGTCATAGATGATATCGACCCCTTGGCCCAGTTCCTCGATATAGCCCCAGTGGTACAGGCCACGCACCAGGCGCGGGTTGCGGGAATAGTGCTCGTCCAGGATGTTATCCAGGGTAATGTGCCCCGGTAGTGCGCCCGGCGAGTGGATCTCCATGCGGTCGTCAAAGAGGCGGATCTCGACGCGCTGGCCGCGCGAGGTATAGTCGCGGTGGCATACGGCGTTCACCATGGCCTCGCGGACGGCATCGGGCGGCAAGGCATAAGTCTCGCGGCGTTCCAGCCCGTCCTGTACCGCCTGGCGGTGCAGCTCTTCAAAGAGAACCTGCCAGGTGCCCTCGATCACCCGGGCGGCGGGGCCGACGATCTCGACGCGGCGGCCATAGCGCTGCTCGCCACGGGCGGCCTCACGAAGGCTGGTGCCGGCAAACCGCACGATCACCACCCCCACCTGCGGCAGAAAAGACGTTGGGTTACGCCCAAACAAGAGCAGCCCGGCCACGGTGGGCTCGCCCTGAGGGGTGATGGCGCCGGCGTCGCGCAAAAGCTCGCGGCGGGTGAGCACTGCGCCGCTGGGCCCCCGCTGGAGGCGGTTGCGGCGATACTCTTCGATGATCTCGTCGTCCAGGTCGTCCAGCGCGGCGCCTGGCACCACCTGCGATTCATACAGCTCGTCGTCGGGGTCGTCGGTCTGCGAGCGGCCTGGCTCGCGCAGGCGCACGTTCTGCGTGCCCGAGCGGACATAGACCGCCTGGCCGTGAACGCTCATCTCGCGTTGGGTGGGGCGAACGACGATGCAGGCTACCTGCGACTCGCGCACGGGCTCCATCTGCCAAAGAGGTAACTCGGTGGCGCGAAAGGGGGGCAGGCACATGCCCAGCGCGCGCTCAAAGAGCGGCTCGGCGTCCTCGGCTACGTCGTCATGGACCTGGCCTTGGGCATCCATCCCCACCACGATGGTGCCGCCGACGCCGTTGGCGAACGCGACGATCAGCTCTGCCAATGCCTCGGCGCTGGGCTCGGGCAGAAACTCGACCATGGGGCCGCGGCCCCGCACCAGCAGCTCGCGCAGATCCATCTCGAGTGGTCCGCTAGAGCATGATGGCAAAGGGGTAGGTCACGTACCAGTCCCCCTGTTTGCGACACACCTCGACGACGATGCGGCCGCGCGAGTCGCCGCCTACGGTAGAGCGCAGCGTGACCGAGTAATAGTAGCAACCACCACGGTTAAAGAGCCGATTCTCCCGCACCTCCAGGATCGGCACGTTCTCATCGCCCGTCATGGCGCGAACTTGGCGTAGGAACTCGCCCTTGGTGATGGGCCGCCCATAGATGTCACGAAGGCTCTCGGGATCGGTCATCCGATAGACCTCTTCCAGATCGCCCCGGGCCAGGGCGTGAAAGTAGGTTTGCACCATGCGCGCGGGCGCGGCGCGTTGGACATAAAAGTCATAGAAATAGTAGCCGACGACTCCGATCAGGGCGATCAGCAGGATGATCGCAGCGATGCGGACCTGCTTGTAGGTCTTTGCGAGCTTGATGAGCATCTTGGCTTTCCCCCTTGGCGTGGATCAGCCGCTGGTACGGCGAGTCCGACGACGCGTGACGGTGGCGCGTCGGGTGCGCGTCGCGGGCGGCGCGCTTTCGCTGGAAGAGTCGGCCTCATCCTCGTCGGTTGGGGCGGGCTCTTCCTTGGCTGGCTTCGGACGGGACGTCGAGCGCGTCTTTGTGCCACGGCGTGACGAGCGCGTGGTCGCCTTGGGCGCTGGCGCCTCGGGCTCGTCTTCAGGTTGCTCGGGCGTAGGGCGCTGTTCGTCATCGGCACTGTCGTCTATACGCACGCAGCCGTCTAGTGTGTCGTTCTTGAGGGCCCAGGCCTTGCCCTCGTCCCCCTGGCTCACCTGCCGTCCCCAGGTGGCACGGTCCAGCTGGGGCAGGGCCTTGACGCTCTGGCGCTGCATGCGCCCCTTGGCTGTGGTGAGGATGACCTCATCCTCGGCCGTGACGATGCCAGCGGCCACGATGGGCCCCGTATCGCCAATCTTGGAGGCATCCATGGTCAGGAGACCCTGCCCGCCACGCCCCTGCGAAGAGTACTGATCCAGCGGCGTGCGCTTGCCATAGCCCTGGTTGGTGACGATCAGCAGCTCGGCCTGGGGGCGGACCAGTTCCATGGCGACGACGGTGTCATCATCCTGGAGCTTGATGCCCATGACGCCTTGGGCAGTGAGGCCTTGCGGCCGCACCTCGCTGGCGGCAAAGCGAATCGACTTGGCCTGGGCGGTGACCATGATCACCTCATCCTCTTCGCTGGCGATCAAGGCCCAGCCGAGCGCGTCGTCATCGGCGATGCCCATGATCTGGCCGCCGGCTCCGATTTGGGCCAGGTCAGCCATCTGTAGGCGCTTGACCTTGCCTAGTCTGGTGCCCATCACCAGGAGCCGGCCGGTATCCTTGAGATCGGGGAGGGGCAGCATGGCGACGGGCCGCTCGTCGCGCGGGAGTTGGGCGCAGGCGTGAACGGGCGAGCCCTCGGGATGCTGGGCCACCTCGGGCAGCCGATGGGCCGGCAGCAGGGCCGCGCTACCTCGTTCCCCGACAAAGAGCGCCGTGTCCTTGCCGTTGGCCTGGCAGGCGACGCGGACCACATCGCTCTCCTGGTTTGACATGCCGGCAACGGCCTGGGTTCCGCTGCGGCGCGCTTGGGGCGTGCCCAGCTTGACCGAGCGCACGGCGCCAGAGCGCGTCAGCAGCAAAAGCCGCTGATCGTCGGGCACCAGGTCTTCCAGCTTGGCGCCCTTGTGTTCGGCCTCGCAGATGCGGGTGCGGCGCGGATCGCCATAGCGCTTCTTGAGGTCGAGCACATCATCCTTGACCAGGGCCAGCACTTTGGCCTTGGAGCCGAGAAGCGCCTCCAGGTAAGCGATGCGGGCCAGCACTTCTTCGTATTCGGTCTCGATGCGCTTGCGTTCCAGAGCGGCCAAGCGGCGCAGTTGCATATCCAGAATGGCGCGGGCCTGATCCTCGCTGAGCTTGAACTTGCGGCGCAAGTTGGTCTGGGCGGTATCGGCAGTACGCGAGCGGCGAATGGTAGCGATGACCTCGTCCAGGTTGTCGAGGGCGATCAGCAGGCCTTCGAGGATGTGGGCCCGCTCGCGGGCCCGCGCCAGCTCGTACTCGCTACGCCGCACGATCACCTCGTGGCGGTGCTCGATATAGGCGACCAGGATCTTTTTCAGGGAGAGCACCTTGGGCTCGCCATCGACCAGAGCCAGCATGTTGCAGCCAAAGGTGGTGCGCAGTTGCGTGTACTTGAGCAGCGGCGAGATCACGGCGGCAGCCTCGACGCCGCGGCGCAGGTCAATGATGACGCGGGTGCCGTTGCGATCGGATTCGTCGCGCAGGTCGGCGATCCCCTCCACCCGCCCTTCGCGGACCAGGGTGGCGATGCGCTCTACCAGGTTGGCCTTGTTCACCTGATAGGGCAGCTCGGTGACGACGATGCGCTTGTTGGAGCGTAGGTCCTCGACATGCATGCGCGCGCGGCAGATGATGCGTCCCTTGCCGGTGGCGTAAGCCTGTTTGATGCCCTCGTTGCCCAGCACCAGGGCACCGGTGGGAAAATCGGGCCCGGGCACAAAGGCCATCAGATCCTCGACGCTGACGTCATCGAGCTGCGTATAGTGGTCCACCAGGTAGGCGATGGCGTCTGCGATCTCACTCAAGTTGTGGGGTGGAATGTTGGTGGCCATGCCCACGGCGATGCCGCCCACGCCGTTGACCAGCAAGTTGGGTAGCAGGGCGGGGAGGACGGTGGGCTCGCTAAGGGTGCTATCAAAGTTGGGGACGGTGTCGACGGTGTCCTTTTCGATGTCCTTGAGCATCTCCTCGCCCACGGGCGAGAGGCGGGCTTCGGTGTAGCGCATGGCGGCCGCTCCGTCGCCGTCGACGGAGCCAAAGTTGCCTTGGCCGTCAACCAGAGGGTAGCGCAGCGAAAAGTCCTGAGCCATGCGCACCATGGCATCATAGACGGCCGAGTCACCGTGCGGGTGGTACTTGCCCAGCACCTCACCGATGATGCGGGCGCTCTTGCGGGTGGGGCGGTCAGCCTGGAGGCCCAAGCCCCGCATGGCAAAGAGAATGCGCCGCTGCACCGGCTTGAGGCCGTCGCGCACGTCCGGCAGGGCGCGCGCGGTGATGACGCTCATGGCATAGTCCAGGTAGGACTGGCGCATCTCGCGGTCGATATCGACGGACAGGATCTCTTCCGTATCGCCCATCTATCCTCCATCAACGCCGCTTGCCTGCCAGGCCAGGCAGGGCGCAAGGCATTCACTAGTTACGGGCGAGAGCGACGCCGTGAGACCACAGGACGCTCCATCGCCGGGGTGGTCGCGCGTGGTGTGAGGCGGCAGGCGTACGCGCAACCAAGCCGATTATAGGGGGGAGGGCGCGTCCTGGCAACCGATGGGCAGGGCGCCGAGCTTTAGCCACTCTACTGCTTGATGAGCGTGCCGGGCTGGCACTGCCGGCAAAAGCTGGTGATGCGGCCGCGCGCGCGGACCTCAGAGATGGTGGCGCCGCATACCGGGCAGGGCTGACCGGCGCGGTTATGCACGGCCAGGGCGCGATCATGGTCAAGCTCGAGGGTATCATCCAGGCGCGATCGGGCATCCTCCAGCGCCTGCGCCAACACCGTCCGAATGGCCGCATAGAGCCGGCCAATCTCTGGCGGCGTCAGGCTGCTGGACCGGCGAAAGGGATAGATGCCGGCGGCGTGGAGGATCTCGTCGGCGTAGGCGTTGCCGATGCCGGCCACCAGGGCGCCCCGGGTGAGGATCCCCTTGATCTCGCCGCGAAAGCTGCGCAGAGCCTGCTGAAACGCTGCGGCGGTAAAGGAGGGATCGAACGGCTCGGGGCCGGGGTCAAAGCCAGGGATGCTATCGGGGTCATCGCAGAGGTAAGCCTTGGCCATGCCGGTGCGGTCATGGAGCCGGAGGCTAGAGGCGTCGTCCAGCAGCCAGGAGACCGCATCGCGAGTGCGCAGCGCCTCGTTCTGGGGGCAGCGGCGCAGGGTGCCCGCCAGCATCAAGTTCAGCACGATCCACCGCCCGCCCTCCAGGGCGAGACGTACCGTCTTGCCGCGGCGGCTGGCCGACAGAATCGCACGCTGGGCGCAAAAGGCCGAGGGATTATCTCCCGAGGCGGGCGGCCGCAGGATCAGGGGCCTGTGAACGAGCACGCCGGTGATGGTGCGCCCGACGACGCTCCTTTGGAGTCGCTCGGCCAACGCTTCCAGCTCGGGCAGCTCGGGCATGGCTCAGACCTCGTGCTCGATCAAATCATAGGAGACGATGCGGTCCAGCCGAAAGTGGCGGACCTGGTTACGGAGTTGGCAATAGGCCTCCAAGGCCGGGCACTCGGCGCCCGCCACCACCCGCATCGGGTTGACCCGCCGATGGGTGGTGCGGCCAGAGGCGTCGGTATAGTGAATCTGGAGTGCCAGCCCCTCACTGAGCGCTCGTTGGATGGGGGCGGGCACCTGAAGGTGGTCCTGCGGCAGATGGTAGCTGCTGCCGTGCTGCACCTTGAGCACATCCTCCACGGTGACGATATCGTCCTCTGCCAGAAAGACGAGCAGCTTGGTGAGGACGCCCCAGGTGAGCGTGGCGTCGGCCAAAGCGCGATGGGCTCGCCCAGCCGCGCGGACACGCAGTGCGGAGCTAACGGCCGTCAGGCTGTAGCGCGGCAGGTCCAGGAGGGCGCGGGCAAGGGAGAGCGTGTCGAGGCAGGCCGGCGGGATGATGGGCGGCTGACCAAGGCAGTCCAACTCGGCGGCGAGGAACCGCGTGTCGAACCAGACATTATGCCCCACCAGGATGGCCCCGCGCGTCAGCTCGACGACCTGGGGCGCGATCTCGGCAAAGGTGGGAGCGTCGGCCACCATTTCCTCAGAGATGCCGTTGACCTGATAGGCGCCCGGCTCGATGGGGCGTTGCGGGTTGACCAGCTGCTGCCAGCTTGCGGTGGGTTCGCCGCCGTCGAATCGGAGAATCGCCACCTCGCACACCCGGTGTCCCCGACGGGGATCGAGCCCCGTGGTCTCCACGTCGACGACAGCCAGGGCGGCCTCGCGCACGGGGCGATCAAGGGCGCTCACAACTCTCCTCCAGCAACTGACGCACCGGGGCGAATGATCGCCGGTGGTATGAGCAAGGGCCGTGCCGCTCCAGGCATTGGCGATGGCTGGCGGTGCCATAGCCCTTGTGCCGCGCGAATCCGTACTGCGGCAGCAGGCGGCCCACAGCCGCCATGTAGCGATCGCGGGCTACCTTGGCCAGGATAGAGGCCGCTGCCACAGAGAGATAGAGGACGTCGGCCTTGGGGCGGGCGAGTTGCGGCGTGACTGCCTCTGGAAGGAGCAGGTGATCGATTAGCAGCAGATCGGGCGAGAGCGGCAAGCGCTGGAGGGCATGGCCCATGGCCAAACGTGTGGCTGGCACAATGCCGAGGGCATCGATGCAGCGCTCCGATGAAAACCCCACGGCCCAGGCATAGGCATGGCGCATCACCAAGGCAGCGCAGCGTTCGCGGGCGGTTGGGGACAGCTGTTTGGAGTCGTTTACCTGGCCCAGCAGGTCGGCCGCGCTGGCGCCATCGGGAGCGAGGATCACCCCAGCAGCGACCACCGGACCGGCCCAAGCACCACGGCCGGCCTCATCGAGGCCGGCGACGAAGGTGAATCCTGCGCGCCAGAGAGTGGTCTCGAACAAGAGGTCGGGCCATGTGGGCACCGTTCGCTCCCCTGTCGATCCAGGCGTGGGCGCGCCGCGCGGGGGCTGGTCTAGCGCGAGACCGGACCGCGATCCTCTTTGAGGCGCAGACCCTTGCCCTTGGCCTTGCGGAGATAGTAGAGCTGCTTCCGGTGCACCTTGGCGCGCCGGACGATCTCTACCTTCTCAACGCGGGGCGAGCGCAGCTTGAACATACGCTCGACGCCGATGCCATGGGCGGCGATACGGCGAACCGTAAAGCTGCCGCCGTCGGCGCCACGCCGCATGCTGATCACGACGCCCTGAAAGATCTGGACGCGTTCTCGATCGCCCTCGACGATACGAGCATGCACGCGAACCGTATCTCCGCTGCGGAGATCGGCAGGGATGTTCGAGTTTGGCTGGGGCGCCAGCGTGCGAAGAATGTCCGTCATGGTTCGCTACCGCCTTTCGTTGCTAGTCACAAACGGCGATTATATCACGGCCTGCGAGTGGCACAAAATGGTGCTAATGCCCCCGCGTCGGCTTACCCAAGAGCGCCCGCGTCCCGCTCCTCTTCCAACGCATCCAGGAAGGCTCGGTCCGCCGGTGAGAGGGCGGCCTCCTCTAGCAGGTCGGGCCGCCGCTCCCAGGTGCGGCGCAGTGACTCTTTGCGCCGCCAACGGGCGATGCGCGCGTGGTCGCCCGAGAGCAGCGCCTCGGGCACGCCCAGACCCCGAAAGGTGGCCGGTCGGGTATAGTGCGGGTGCTCTAGCAAGCCGTTGGCGTGCGAATCCTCCACCATGGCGCGCATGTCGCCGAGCACGCCGGGCACCAGCCGCGTCACCGCCTCGACGATGGCCATGGCCGGGATCTCTCCGCCCGACAGCACATAGTCGCCGATAGAGATCTCGTGGGTGATCGCCAGCTCGCAGACGCGTTCGTCCACGCCCTCATACCGACCGCAGACCAGCGCGATCCGACCGTAACGCTCGAACTCGCGGGCCATGGCGTGGCTAAAGGGGGCGCCGGCGGCGCTCATCAGGACCACGGGCACCTCGACGTTGCCGGTGGCCTTTTGCCTGGCGATCAACTCGGCGTCGAGAACGGCCTCCAGGGCGCCCAGGATCGGCTCGGGCTTGAGCACCATGCCGCCTCCGCCGCCATAGGGCGTGTCGTCGGTGATATGGTGCTTGTCCGTCGCCCAGTCGCGGATATCGTGGATGGCGATCTCGACCTGGCCCGCCTGCTGGGCTCGCCCGACAATGCTCTCGGTGAACACGGCCTCAAACATGCCGGGGAACAGGCTCAGAATGTCAAAGCGCATGGTCCTCCCCTCACTATCCTACATTGTAGCCGAGGAAAGGGGCGCACTCAAGTTGGTGGGCGCTCATGCTCACGCTATAATCGGCGCACATGGACGGTGATAGAGCGATGCTAGATCGAGAAGCAAGGCCCAACCGGTTTCCCCTGATTGTGCTGGTCGTCTGCCTGGGGGCGGCCTTGGCGGTACTGATCCTGGGCTCGGGACCGCCGGATGAGGCCCCCCTGGTGGATCCGCGCGCCTCGGAGGTGCTGGCTGCCCTGGGCGTGGCCACACGCCAGCCTACCCGCGCGCCAGTCACGCCCCGCGCCGTGAACGTGGCGACGCCCCGGCCGACGGTGGCACTGGTGGAGGCGCCCCCTCCACGGGTGGATCACTATCTGCTGCGGCGGCCGATCGCCTCCACCCACAACGACCAGGTGGCGGGCTTTTACTTGTACGGTTCACGGGGAGGCGGCGCCTATCCCATCCACCACGGCGTCGAGTTTGTCAATCCCCTGGGCACGCCGGTGCTGGCCGCGGCTGACGGCACGGTGGTCTTTGTGGGGGAGGATGTTCAGCGGGTGGTGGGGGCTCGTTCTGGCTTTTACGGACTGGCCATCATCATCGAGCACCAGGGCGTGTGGGAAGGCGAGGACGTCTATACCGTGTACGGGCACGTGTCCGAGGTGCGCGTGGCCGAGGGCGAACGGGTCCAGGCGGGCCAGACGATCGGCCTGGTGGGCGAGGAGGGCACGGCCGAGGGGCCGCATCTCCACTTTGAGGTGCGCTATGACCGGAACGACTATAGCGCCACGGTAAACCCAGAGCTTTGGCTGGAGCCGCGGCCGGGGCTGGGCACGCTGGCGGCACGCATCGGCACGCAGGATGGCGCTCCCCTGCCAGAGCTGCGCGTCGTAATCGCCCGCGCTAGCTCGCCGGGGGTGCCGTACCGCGAGCTGCTGACCTACCCCGAGACGCAGGTGAACCCCGACTCTTCCTGGGACGAGAACCTGGTGGTCGGCGATCTGCCGGCCGGCGAGTGGGTGCTGCAGACCTATTACCGAGGACGCCACCACGAGGAGCGCTTTACCGTGCAGGCTGGCGTGACCAGCTTTGTGGCTATCCAGATGGGCTCCTAGGGAGCCGAATGCCGCCAGAGGGCCGGCAGGTAGAGCGGGGTGCCGGTGATATGCCAGACGCCGTCGTTGGTGGCGGCCCAGAGCAGAGACCCGCCGCCGGTCCCCCAGTTGAGCCGGTATATCCGCAACCCCGCATCTTCTGGTAACCCCTCCCCGAACGGCTCCCACCAAGCTCCGCCGTCGAGGGTTCGATAGACGCCATGGCCATCGACCCCGGCCAGTACGTGCTCCGGTGCAGCCGGGTGGACGGCGATCGCCCGTATCATGTCGTCGGCGCCGTTGCCGGGAAGGTTGGTGCTGGCGGCCAACCAGGGATCGGTCGCGGAAGCGCGCGCGTACACGCCGGCGCCGCTGGTGCCCGCATAGGCCGGCCAGGGCGCGCTCTCATGGGCCATGTCCAGGGCGTAGACGCCACCGCCAGGGAGCGAGTACGCGGCCCACGTTACGCCGGCGTTGGGCGAGAGCAGGATCTGGGGTGTGGCGGGGCTCTGGGCGTGCATCAGCAGCTCGGGGTCGTGGGCTGCCACCACGATGCTGTTCCCCAGGGGCTGGGCGCCCGGCAGTCGCCAGCCGTTCTGAGCCAGGTTGCCGGGGCGTTGAATCCAGGCGTCGCCCCAGTCGTACGAGACCAGCAGCCAGTGGTCCAGTCCCTCGAGCACGGCATACAGGCGCCCCTGGTCGCTGGGCGCCGCCGTCAGGCCGCAGATGCGCGAACCGGCGGCCGGCAGGTGGCTGGTAATGCTCTGCCAGGTCGCTTCGCCCTCTCGCCAGCGATAGAGCGCATCCTCTGACGCAGCGTAGACGGTCCAAGGGGCAGTGGCGTGCTGCGTCAGGCGCAGAATGGGGCGGTGGGCCGTCGCGATGCCCTGGTTGAACTCGCTCCAGCTGTCGCCGCCGTCTAGCGTGCGGTAGATGCCGAGCTCGCCGCCGGCCAGCACCTGACGCCCATCGACCGGCGAGACCGCCAGGTCATGGACGTGATGGCCATCCAGCTCTGGGCTGGCGCTCTGCCAGGCGGGGGCGTCGGCCGCTATGGGTAGGGCCAGCCCCAGCCATAGCAGGGCCGCGGCCGCGATGCGTCGCACCCCCCAACGAGTCATCAAGCCTCACCCGCCTTCGGTGGGGCGGCGCTTTTCCCACCCTTCCTCAAACAACCGCAGGCGATTCCCCTCATGATAGGGGTGCTTGGCCGCCTCGCGTTCGTCTAGCGTCACTCCCCAGCCAGGGGCATCGGATGGCACCAGGTAGCCATTCTCGACCCGCGGCACGCCCTCCAGCACGTCCCAGGTCCAAGGCTCTAGCGAGTCATCAAAGCACTCCTGGATCAGGAAATTGGGGATGGAGCAGTGATGGTGGGCGTTCATGGCGGTGCAAAAGGGGCTCTGGGCTTGGTGGCAGGCCACCGAGGCGTCGTACACGTCCGCGACGGCGAAGACCTTGCGGGTGGTCGAGGGGCCCAGGCTCATCGGCTCGGGCTGGATGATATCCACCACGCGGTGGGCCAGGAGGTCAGAGAACTGGCGTGGTTCGGTCAGCATCTCACCCACGGCCACGGGATAGCTGAGCGCCTGCTGCACCGCCAAGGTTCCCTCGATGTCATGGCTGCGGACGGGCGTCTCCAGCCAGAAGGGGCGGTAGGGCTCCAATTGCTGGCCGATGCGGATGGCGGTGGAGACGGTAAAGCGGTCGTGCGCCTCGACCAGCAGGTCGACCTCGTCGCCCACGGCCTCACGGATGGCCGCGACGATGGCGACGGCCAGGCGTTCGCTATCGGGCTCGATCAGCTTGTAGGCGCCGCCAAAGGGGTCGAACTTGAGGGCGGTATAGCCCTTTTCCACCATCTCGCAGGCTCGCTCGGCGAAAAAGCCAGGGTCGCGCGGGCCGCGGTACCAGCCGTTGGCATAGACGCGCAGGCGCGGATGGTGTTGGCCGCCAAACAGGCGCCAGAGGGGCGCGTTAAGGCTCTTGCCCAGGATATCCCAGCAGGCCTGCTCGATGGCGGCGATGCCGACCGACCGCTCGAAAAAGCGGGCCTTGACCATCTTGAGAAACAGGCGCTCGGGGTGACACGGGTCCTCGCCCAGCACCACGTGCTTGAGCTCTTCCACGTCGGCTTGATGCGGCATGGTGGCCAGGCTGCCAGTGGCCTCGCCCAGGCCCGTCAGCCCCTCGTCGGTAGATATCTGCACAAAGACCCAGTTCTTCCACGGGTTGCCAACCACATGGGTCTTGACGTCGGTAATGCGCACGGTGATCGTCCTTTCTGGTTGGTCCATCGACCGTGCCATTATGGCCGCGATCCTCGGCGGCTGTCAACGTCGCTACGCTCGCCGCGATGTGCTCAAACCTTAACCGCTTCTTAACAGGGATGTCGTCGGCCCTTAACACGGTGGTCGCATACTCTGTAGGACGAAAGGAAACAGATGAGGAGGACAAGATGCGACGTTTCGTGATTGGTGCGCTACTGATTGCGCTGCTGCTGGCGGGGTGCACCGGCCCTACGCCGGCGACACCGACCGATGCTCCGGCGGGAGATGTTCCTGCGGCTAGCGCCGCCGAGGAAGGCGGCACGATCTCGGCGGCCGGCTCGACGACGGTGCAGCCGTTGGCACAGCTTCTGGGGGAGGCCTTTGTAGCGGCGAACCCAGGCGTGCGGATCGAGGTGCAGGGCGGCGGATCGAGCGTGGGGGTCAAATCGGCGGTGCAGGGCACGGCCGATATCGGCATGGCCTCGCGCGAGATCAAGGCCTCGGAGCTGGAAGAGTATCCCAGCATGCAGGTGTTCGCCATCGCGTACGATGGCATCGCGCCGGTGGTGCATCCGGACGTAGCGGTGGACGGCCTGACGCTGGAGCAGGTGCGAGATATCTTTGCCGGCGTGATCACGAACTGGCAAGAGGTAGGCGGCGCGGACGCGCTGATCGTGGTGGTGGCGCGTGAGGAGGGCTCTGGGACGCGAGACGCCTTCGACGAGCTGGTGATGGGCGACGAGCTGATCACCGACCTAGCGCTGCTACAGCAGTCCAACGGGGCGGTGCGCACGACGGTGGCGACCACCCCTAACGCTATCGGGTTCCTCAGCTTTGGCTACCTGGACGAGAGCGTCAAGGCGGTGGCGGTCAACGGTGCAGTGCCCAACGCCGAGAACGTCAAGAATGGCAGCTACCCGGTAGTGCGGCCGCTGAACATGGTGACAGACGGCGAGCCCGAGGGCCTGGTCAAGACCTGGCTGGATTGGATCCTCGGCGAGGATGGGCAGGCCATCGTGGTCGAGGAAGGGTACATCGCGGCTGACTAGACTCTGACAAAGCGCAGCGGGGGCGCGGCTCGTAGGGGCCGCCCCCCCTTGCTGTAGCGAAAAGGGGGATTCAACCTTGCGATTTCTTGTCGATCGGAGCGTCAAGTATCTGATGCTCGCTTGCGCACTAGCCTCGGTGCTCGTGCTCTTGCTGATTGGGCTGTTCATCCTGCGCGAGGGGCTACCCGCGTTTCGCGAGGTCGGGGTGCGCCAGCTGCTGCTGGGGCGCGTATGGCGCCCGAAAGAGGGGCAGCTGGGCCTTTGGCCCATGATCAGTGGATCGGTCCTGGTGACGGTGGGCGCCATCGCGCTAGGGGTGCCGGTCTCGCTGGGAGCGGCCATCTTTTTGGCTGAGGTGGCCCCCTCCTCCGTTCGCGAGGTCGTGCGGCCGGCGATCGAGCTGCTGGCCGGTATCCCCTCGGTGATCTATGGGCTCTTTGGGATGATCGTCCTGGTGCCCTGGGTGCGCAACACGTTCCAGGTGCCCGGCAATACGGGGTATGGCTTGTTGTCGGCCTCGATCGTGCTGGCGGTAATGATTCTGCCAACGGTCACCAGCGTCGGTGAGGATGCCATTCGCTCAGTGCACCGCGAGCACAAGGAGGGTTCGTTGGCCCTGGGGGCGACCCACTGGCAAACCATCGTGGGGGTCATCCTGCCGGCAGCGCGGTCCGGCATCACGGCCGGCGTCATCCTGGGGGTCGGGCGGGCCTTGGGCGAGACCATGGCGATGATCATGGTGATCGGCAACTCGGTGGTGGTGCCCTCGCCCATGAGCCCCAATCCGCTGACCCTGTTTCTGCGCCAGGCGCGGACGCTCACGGGCAACATTGCCGTAGAGATCTCGTACGCCACCGGATTGCAGGAGCAGGCCCTCTTTGCCACCGGTGTCGTGTTGTTCGCGCTCATCATGGTGGTAAACAGCGCGGCGCGGGCGCTGCTCAAGGGGAGGCCAGCATGATGGAGCGGCTCTTGGCGGGGCGGGCGCAACCGCGGACTTGCGAAGCGTCCGCTCCCTGTGCGCCCCCCGCGACCACACACCTGCGTCGCCGACGGGTCATCCAGGGGCTGGCCTTTGGATTGCTGTGGGCTGCGGGCTTGGTCGGTGTGGCGGTGCTCCTGGGGGTGGTCGGCTATGTGCTGTGGGCCGGCGCGCAGGTCATCGATTGGGACTTTCTCACGACGGCGCCCCGTGGCGGGCTAGCCGGAGAGGGCGGCATCTCTACGACCATCGTGACCACCCTGTACCTGGTGGGTCTGACGCTGGTGATCGCAGCGCCCTTGGGGGTCGGTGCGGCGGTGTATCTGGTCGAGTATGCCGAGGAGGCGCAGGGAAGCTCGGGCCTGGCCAAGCGGGTGATCGGGGTGGCCCGGTTCGGGGTGGAGACCCTGGCGGGCGTGCCGTCCATCGTGTTTGGTCTATTCGGCTATGCGCTGTTTGTGGTGGCGATGGGGTTCGGCTTTTCGCTGCTTTCGGGAGCGTTGGCGGGCGCCTGCTTGATCCTGCCAGTCATCATCCGTACCACCGAAGAGGCGCTCAAGGCGGTGCCGCGCTCCTATCGCGAGGGCAGCTTGGCCCTGGGAGCTACCAAGTGGCAGACCATCTGGCAGGTGGTGCTGCCGGCCGCGGGGCCCGGGATCATCACCGGGGTGGTGCTGGGCGTGGGGCGTGTGGTCAGCGAAACGGCGGTGTTCTATGTGACGCTGGGCGGAAACGCCGCGGCGCCCAGGTCGCTGCTGCAGGGCGGTCGCACCATGGCCCTGCACGTCTACTATTTGGCGATGGACACCCGAGCGTTCGATCGGGCCATGGGAACCGGCGCCATCCTGGTGGTGACGATGGTGCTCATTAACGCCGCCATTACCTTTCTGTCGCGGCGGTACACGAAACGGATGATGGGGAATGAGTAAACAGAGCAAGAAATCCCAGGTGATGCTAGAGACAAGGGGCTTGTCGCTGCACTATGGCGAGTCACCAGCGCTTGAGGACATCAACCTGGCTATCGGGGCCCAGCGTGTGACCGCCATCATCGGCCCGTCTGGGTGCGGCAAGAGCAGCTTTTTGCGGACGTTCAACCGGATGAACGACCTCATTCCTGGCGCGCGGGTGCAGGGTGAGGTGCTGATGGGGGGCGAGAGCATCTACTGCCGCGATGTGGTCGAGCTGCGTCGGCTAGTGGGGATGGTCTTTCAGAAGCCCAACCCCTTTCCCAAGTCCATCTATGACAACGTCGCCTACGGCCCCCGCGCCAATGGCGTGCGCGATCGAGGCGCCCTCTCCGAGATCGTCGAGCGCAGCCTACGCGACGCCGCGCTATGGGATGAGGTCAAAGACGATCTGGGCCGCTCGGCGCTGGCGCTTTCGGGCGGCCAGCAACAACGGCTGTGCATCGCGCGGGCGTTGGCTGTCGAGCCCCAGGTGATTCTGATGGACGAGCCAGCCTCGGCGCTGGACCCCATCGCCACCCTCAAGCTCGAAGAGCTCATCCGCGAGCTGAAAAAGCGCTACACCATCGTCATCGTGACGCACAATATGCAGCAGGCGTCGCGCGTCTCGGACGATACGGCCTTTTTCCTCACCGACGAGACCCGCTGTGGCGTGTTGGTCGAGTTCGACGAAACCCGGCGGATATTCACCCAGCCCGCCGATCCGCGCACCGAAGACTATATCACCGGGCGGTTCGGATAGGTCCATCGCGTCACCCCCGTCCGCGGCGTCTCTCTACGCGCCACGTGACCGAGTTGGGCGAACGCCCGCCATCCGCTATACTCTCCAGAAGTGTAACGACACCTAGAGAGGAGCGGCATGTTGCGCTATCTGGTTCTCGTGCTCAAGGGCATGGCCTATGGCATCACCCACCTGGTGCCTGGGCTGGGTGGCGGCATTGTCCTTATCACCATGGGCATCTATGACGAGTTCGTGGACTCTGTGGGGAACTTTTTTTTGCAGCGGCATCGCTGGCGCGAGTTCCTACCGTTCCTGATTCCGATTGGGGTGGGCATGGTGTTGGCGGTGGTGCTATTTTCGGGGTGGATCGATTGGCTCTGGACCACGCATCAGCAAGCGACCAAGGTCTTTTTCATCGGGTTGATGCTCGGCACCATCCCAGGGGTGGTGCGTCTGCATGGCGACATGCGGCCCACCGTGGGGCGGGTGATCGGCGCTTTGGTGGGCATCGGCATCGTGGTCTTCTTTCGCACCATTCGGGCGCGAGGCGGCTTTGAAGACGCGCGCTCGCTGACCGACTGGGACGGTGCGCTCTATATGTTGGTTACCAGTTTTCTGGGCGGCGGCGCCAGCGTTACGCCGGGCATGGACGGCTCCTACGTGTTGATCCTGGCGGGCACTTATCAGCCCATCTTGGCGGCGCTATCGGCCCTCAAGCATCTCGACATCCAGTGGGTGCTGCTGATCTGCCTGGGCGTGGGAGCCGGCGCGGGCATCCTGGGCTTTTCCAAGCTCATCGACATTGCCATCCGCAAGGCGCCCTCGGTTAGCTACTATGTGGTGCTGGGGCTGATCATTGGGGCGGTGTACGGGCTCTGGCCCGAACATCTCGCCGAGGCCAGTCCCTTGCTGCTACTGGCTGTGTTCGCGGCCGGCGTGGCCGTGGCCTTGGTGTTCGGGCGCGAGCCGGAGACGGCCTGACGCCCATTGTGGCATGGATAGTTAGGGCGTGGGCGTCAGCGTAGCGGCGGTGGGGGAGCCATCAGGAGTGGGCGTGGCGGTGGCGGGTCCAGGGGTCTGCCAGGCCGTGCCCTGGCGCACCGGTGTGGGTGGCGTCACCGTCGGGGCAGGCTCGCGAGTCTGGACTGCGGCGGGGATTGTACCCACGGCAGAGCCGGCGCGGGGCGTGGCCCGGATGTAGGCGGGTACGGCCGTGACGGTGGCGCGACCGTGCAGCCAATACCAGGCCGGGCCCGAGATCAACGAGATGGTGGGCGTGATGGTCGCTGTGGGCGTTGGCGACGGCGTTGGCGGTACCACCAGCGTCCGGGTGGGCCGCGGGGTCTCGGTGGGGCGGGCGGTGGCCGTGGTGGTTGTGGTGGACGTTGCGCGGGTGGTCACCTCGGCAGGGGGCGCCTGCCCGCGCGAACAGGCGCAGATCGCGATCGCCAGGCATATCGCCAGAGCGATCGGCAGCCACGACTGTTGACGGGTATTGCCGCTCACCATCAGCCTCTTGCGCCGCTCCTGCTACGCTACATGGCCGTTCAGACAGCATCCATTATACGCGCGGCCGTGGGACGGCGGTAGCCGTCGCGGCGGATGGGCCTATGCTGCCGAACGTCACGTCGTAGAGGCATGTACGCCTATTCAGGCTCTGGGGGTTGCCTGCCCCCGGCACGATGGTATCGGCGCTGAGCCACCGGCCGGTGAGCGCATCGTACCACCGCGCTCCCATCTGGTACAAGCCCGTCTCGCCCTGTAAGCGTTGCCCCGTGAAGGCATAGTCGGTCGGGAGTTCATTGGCGGGGCCGGGGCGGATATCGCCCCAGGCATGGTATGTCTGCGTCACGGTCTGGCCGTCGCTCACCCGATAGGACACGCTGGTCGAGCCTAGATGGTCGCCCAGGAGAAAGTAGAGCTCGCCGCCCTCGCGCAGCACGCCCCGGGTGACATCGCAGAGAGGGCGCGCAGGGTTTTCTTGGGCTTGGAGCCTGTGCTATAATGGCCGTATGCACAACGCACTGGACTTGAGCCACTGCGAGCTCGCGGAAGAGGATGTGGCTCTGCTCGAGCACATCGTCGGCGATATGCCGATTCTGGCGGATCTGGGGCGATCGGACCTGATGCTCTTTTGCCGGGATCGGCGCGGGCGTGTGCGTGTGGTGGCGCAGGCCATGCCTCATTCGGTGACGCCCCTCTACGAGGGGCGACGGGTGGGCACCGTGGTCAGTGCGGGCGATTACGAGCACGTGGTGGAGGCCTTTGACAAGGCGCCCCGCCCGACTCGGGTGCATACCGTCGAGGTCCGTGGTTCGTCGGTGGCCCGATCGGTGCACGCGGTGCTGGGGCATGGTGACCAGATCGTGGCCGTGCTGGCTCAGGACTCGTACTGGCTGGCCTATGAGCGGCATCGCCGCCGCACACCCGCTTTTCGGCGCGCTCTGCAGATGTTCTTTGCCATGGTGTTGCGGGGTGATCTGGAGGGCGGCGACGAGCTCTCGCGCTTTGGCGAGCACGACGGGATCCTGTACGTGGGGCTCGACCGGCGAGTGCGCTATGTCAGTGGTGTGGCGGCCGGCATCTACCGGCGCTTGGGCTATCGGGACGACTTGATGGGGCGCCGGCTCGGCGAGCTAGAGACGCCCGACCAGGACCTGATGACCGAGGTGCTCGAGTCGGAGCGCTGCGTGGAGCGCTCCGATGAGGGCTATGGGCGCGTCATGGTGCGCAAGGCGCTGCCGGTGATGGCCGCCGACGACGGGCGCTGGTCACTCTGGGCGCGGCGGCGGACGGTTCCGCGCATGCGCGGCGTTCTGCTCCTGGTGCACGATGCCACCGAGGCCGTTGAGACGCGGCGCGAGCTGGAGAGCAAGCTGTCGCTGATCCGTGAGGTGCACCACCGGGTCAAGAACAACTTGCAGGTGATCGCCTCGTTGATGCGGATGCAGGCCCGCCGCAGCGAATCGGCTGAGGTGCGGACCGCTCTGGGCGAGAGCGTCAACCGGATTCTGAGCGTGGCGGTGGTGCACGAGTTCCTTTCGCGAAATGCGACGGGCAATATCAACCTGCAGGACGTGGCGCACCGCATTCTGAACCAGACGCAGCAGGGCCTGATCGATCCCTCCAAGCGGGTGGAGCTCTCGGTGGAGGGGGCCGACATCTGGTTGCCAGCCGAGCGGGCCACCCAGTGTGCGCTGGTGATGAACGAGCTGGTGCAGAACGCCGTCGAGCATGGCATCGCGGCGCGGACCAGCGGGCGGGTCTGGGTGCGGCTGGATGATCACGGCGATGCGGTGAGCATCAGCGTGATGGACGATGGCCAGGGGTTGCCCAGCGGGTTCACGTTGGACGCCAACGCGAACCTGGGCCTGAGCATCGTGCGGAGCATGGTGGAGCGTGATCTGCGGGGCAGTTTCGCCCTGGAGCAGGACGAGCACACGCGGGCGGTGGTCCGCTTTAGCAAGACAGTGGTGGGAGGAGGCTGAACCGTGGAGCGAGTTCGCGTAGTCATCGCTGACGACGAGTCGATCATCTGCATGGATCTCCGCGAGATGCTGGGGAACCTTGGCTATCTGGTGGTGGGCGAGGCTGGGGACGGCCGCAGCGCGGTCAACCTGGCGCGAGAGCTGAAACCAGACGTCGTGCTGATGGACATCAAGATGCCCGATATGGACGGCATCGAGGCCGCGCGGGTCCTCACGAGCGAGCGCATCGCGCCCGTGGTGCTGCTCACGGCCTTTAGCCAGAAGGACCTGGTGGAGCGAGCCAAGGACGCTGGCGTGGTGGGCTATCTGGTCAAGCCGATCCAAGAGGCCGACCTGGCGCCCGCTATCGAGATCGCGCTATCGCGCTTTCGTGAGTTTCGCGAGCTGGAGCGCGAGGTCGATGATCTGCAGGATCAGCTCGAGACGCGCAAGCTGGTCGATCGCGCCAAGGGCATCCTGATGGATGCGCAGGGATTGAGCGAGGCGGCCGCCTTCCGTCGGATCCAGAAAATGTCCATGAACACGCGCAAGGCCATGAAAGAGATCGCTCAGGCGATCATTTTGACCCACGAGGCGGGCGGCTAAGGCCAAGCCCGCCCAGTAGGGCTGCACAACACAAGAGGGGACTGCCTATGCAGTCCCCTCTTGGTGAGCGCCACGCGAACGGCCCTTACGCCTCGGCCTCGATGTAGGCGTCGTACTCTTCCTTGGATACCAGGCTGCCGCCTTGGATATCGGCCTGGGCCACGGCATGGTTGGCATCGAACCAGACCTCGGCCCGAATCAACGCAAAGCAGCGCTTGCTGCCCATCACCTCTTTGCGCAAGAGAAACGGTCCAGGTCCTTCGTCCTCGCGGTTGAGATCATTGCGCTTGTCGACGCGGACGTCGATCACCTCGCCACACTTTTGGCACCTGAAGTAAAGATGCAGTCCGTGGGGATCGTCACCGGACTCGCGCGATCTACCCGACCCAAAGAGCTTGCTGAGAAACCCCATCGTTCGTCACCTCGCTTGTGCGCGTTTCCACTCTACAGCGATTCTACCGTGACGCCTGATTCGCGTCCAGTAACGCGACCGGGTCCAGTTTTGCGAAACTCGCTTGACAATGCGCACCAGGTGTGATAGGGTAGCTCCTGAAATGGCAACTGAATACTATCGCCGAGTGTGGAGCGTTCCTTGCGGGGCGTTCCGTAGCGGGGGAACCAGAAACGGGGCGAATCGGCAGCATGCCGTAGGGTCACTTCTTCGACCCGAGTCCGACAGCTAACCTCGTAGGCGTAGGGGAAGGACACCGTGCGTGGGGCGGTGGCCTCTTTTTTTGTCCCTGGCGGACAAGAGGTTGAGCCCATGCGCGCTCTCTGCGCAAGGAGGCTAGCATGTCTGCCGAGAGTCACGAGGAAACGGACGAACATCCGATACTACATGCCGAGGTGCCAACCTCGGTGCAGCGCGCTCTAGACGCTGACGGCGCCTTGCTCGAGGCCCAGCGTCTGGCGCTCAAGGCCGACCTGGGCCCCGATGGCCAGTTTGGCGAGCAATGGCTGCTTCTCGATGACCGCGAGCTCCGCGTGGTCGAACGTCACAACGGCACCGCTCACTTGCGCTACAAGTATCGCCTGGACGCCATCCAAGGCGCGCGCATCGAGCGCTGCGTCGGCAATGGCCTGCTCGAGGTCACTGTCGATGAGCAGCCGCGAGTGCTGGTGCACTATACCAACGAGCTGACGGATCGCTTTGGGCGCATCGCCCACTATCTCACCGAACGGGCCGAGCGTGGCGAGGAGGTCGAGCTTCCCGATCCCTACGCTGGCAGCAACATGTGTCAGGTGTGTGGTCGCCCGCTGCTGGATGCCTCCGCCAAGGTATGCCCCGGGTGTGTTCAGCGCGGCAAGACGCTCAAGCGCTTGCTGGGGCTGGCCAAGCCTTACTGGGGCTCTATGGCGGCCATCGTGGGGTTGCTGGTGCTGGGTACGGCGCTGGACCTGACCCCGCCGTACCTGACGCGCGTCCTCATCGATGACGTGCTCGCCGTGAACGGCCGCCCCGACTGGCTGGCCTATGTGGTGCTCGCGCTCCTGGCCATCGGGCTGGTGCGGGTGGGCACGCGCGTGCTGATCAACTGGATGACGGTGAACGTGAGCGCTCGCTTCACGGCGGGCGTCCGCGATGAGCTCTTTGCCCACCTCAAGGTGCTACCAGTCGACTTTTTCGACAAGAACCAGATCGGCCGCTTGATGACGCGCATCAACCAGGACACCAACGAGCTGCAAGGCTTGGTATCGCAGCTCACCACCTTTGCGCTGAATATCCTGCTGGTCATCGGTATCGGCGTCGTGCTCTTTACCATGGCGCCGTCATTGGGCCTATATGTGCTCATCCCGACGCCGTTCGTCATCGCAGCGACCTACTATTACTATCGCTACATGCGCCCCCACTTTAAGCGGATGTGGCTGGCGCGCTGGCGGCTCAACGCCATGCTCAACACGTTCCTCTCGGGCGTGCGGGTCGTCAAGGCCTTTGCCCAAGAGGATCTCGAGGAAAAGCGCTACCAGAACCGCAACCATCGCCTGCTGGATACCCAGCTCCAGGTGGACCTGGCGTGGTCGCGCTTTTTCCCGCTGGTCTCCTTTGCCTTTTCCGTGGGCGGGTTCATTATCTGGTACGCGGGCGGCCAATCGGTGCTGCGGGACGAGATCACGCTGGGGACGCTGATGGCCTTTGTGAGCTATCTGACCATGTTCTATGCGCCGCTTTCGAACCTGACGCATATCAGCCAGTCGCTCAACCGCTTTGCTACCATCTCGCAGCGGACGTTCGAGCTGCTGGATGAGCAGCCGCAAATGCAGCCCAGCCAGCCGGTCAGCAAGGCGCATCTGGGCGGGCGGATCGAGTTCGAGAACGTGACCTTTGGGTATGACCCGTACTATCCGGTTATTCGAGACTTTACCTATACCATCGAGCCGGGCGAGATGGTCGGTGTGGTGGGGCATTCGGGCGCGGGCAAGACCACGCTGGTGAACCTGCTCTGCCGCTTTTACGACGTGCAGCGCGGCTCGATCCGGATCGACGGGGTGGATATCCGCGACCTCTCGATGCAAGAGATCCGCCAGCAGGTGGGCATCGTATTGCAGAAACCTTTTCTGTTCCGCGGAACCATCGCGGAGAATATCGCCTACGCCCGGCCGGATGCCAGTCGTGAGGAGATCATCACGGCGTCCAAGGCGGCCAACGCCCATGACTTTATCACGATGCTGCCCGAGGGCTATGACACCATCGTGGGCGAGGGCGGGGCCGGCCTTTCTGGCGGCGAGTTACAGCGCGTGTCCATCGCCCGCGCGATCCTGCACAACCCGGCCATCCTGATCCTCGACGAGGCGACCTCTTCGGTGGATACCGAGACCGAGCGTCAAATCCAAAAGGCCCTTGATACCTTGGTGCAGGGACGGACGACTATCGCCATCGCCCACCGCCTCTCAACGCTCTATAACGCTGACCGCATCATGGTGCTGAACCACGGGCGGCTGGCCGAGGAAGGCCCGCCCAAGCGGCTGATGGATGACCGTGGAATGTTCTATAGCCTGGTCAAGATGCAGAGTGAGTTCGCCACGCTGGAAGGCGTGCCCACAGTCTAGGGGGGAGCCATGAACCAGCGACCGTTTGATATCGTCTATCTCGAGCCCGAGCGGATCCGGTTCCAGCGCGAGGGCGACACGCTGCGGATGCAGATGATCGATGGCCCTAGCTATGCCCGCGTGGTGCTGCGTAGCTGCTTTCCGGTGGACGACGGCAACGTGCTGATCTCTGTGCGCGATGCCACGACGGAAGAGCAGGACGAAATCGGCATGATTCGCGATTGGCGCGAGCTGGGCGCCGAGGATCGCGAGGCCGTGGCCGCCGAGATGGCGCTGCACTATTTTGTGCCGATCGTTACCAAGGTACATGATATTCGATCCGAGTTTGGCTTTCTCTACTGGGATGTCGAGACGGACAAGGGCCCCCTCGAGTTCACCATGCGTGACAGCGTGGCCCACTATGCGCGCGAGGTGTCTCCCACGCGCTGGCTCCTAATCGACATCAACCAGGCGCGTTACGAGATACGCGATCTTGATGCCCTGGATGAGCGCAGCCAACGTCTCATTGAGCGTGAGTTGCGACTCTGACCCCTCTCCACTCTTCTCCCGTGTCGAGCCGAGGCCGAAAGGTCTCGGCTCGATGCGTTCTGGCGTGCGTTGCCTTGACGCCAAGGCGCCGAGCCCATACAGTGACCTGAGACTAGCCGAGCGCGTGTGCGCTGCATGCAAGGAGTATTGCCAGATGCGCGAGAATCAACTAAAGGCCAAGCTTTCGCGAGGCGAGGTGGTGTTGGGGCCCTTTATGAACTGCGCCTATCCCGCCTTTATCGAGATCGTGGCGTTGGCGGGATTCGACTATGCCATCATCGATATGGAGCACGGGCCGCTGTCCGTCGAGACGGCCGAGGATCTGTGCCGGACGGGTCAGGGAGCTGGGCTGAGCCCTATCGTGCGCATCCGCAAGAACGACGGCCCGCAGATCCAGCGGGCACTGGATATCGGCTCCGCCGGCGTGCAGATTCCGCAGATCGAGAACCGCGCCGACGCCGTTGCCGCCGTGCGGGGCGCCAAGTACCAGCCGTGGGGCATGCGCGGGCTTTCGCTGTATACCCGCGCGGGCGACTATACCGCCCTAGGCTTGGAGGGCATCACCGATCGGCTGAACCAGGAGCAGATCGTGATCGTCCACGTCGAAGGCAAGACCGGTCTGGAGAACCTGGACGAGATCCTCGAGGTCGAGCACCTGGACGTGATCTTTCTCGGGCCCTTTGACATCTCCCAATCGTACGGGATCCCTGGCCAGGTCAACGACCCGCGCGTGGTGCAGGGGATGGTCGAGGCGACGCG
>ENA-UOXR01000270-UOXR01000270.1-bioreactor-metagenome-genome-assembly--contig:-NODE-270-length-65784-cov-8.268512_pt1 | contig 65784 bp, 51 predicted proteins | sample MGYA00238164_ERZ764825 | MGnify/ENA primary metagenome ERZ764825 (study PRJEB28920, sample SAMN05720171) | bioreactor metagenome | isolation source: Anaerobic biogas reactor | place: USA:Washington... | reverse complement strand
CGCGAGGTGATCACCAGGTGGCTTCCCGCCTCGGCGAGCGCCTCCGCCATATCGCGGCCGAGCGTGCGCGCCCCGCCCGTGACCACCGCCACTTTGCCATCCAGTCGGAAGCTCTCCAGAACCATGGCTGCTCTCCGTGCGCGCTAGATAGACCGGAAGCGGTGGTAGCAGGTGACGCCCTCGCCATCCGGCATCCACACCGAGTAGACCTTCGCTTGCCGAGCCGTCAGGCGCCAGCGCACCGGCCGCCCCACCAACTCGGACCCATTCGGCTGCCCCTCCCAGCGCACCGCCTGCCCGGTGCCGTCGCCTCGTATCGGCAGGCAGCGCTCTCGCTCGAAGCCCGGGATCACCCGCCCCTGATGATCGAGCATCTCCAGGCGCACCTCGCCCCCGTCCTCCACCTCGGCGTTCACACGGATGTCGGGCGCGTGCATGCTGAAGCGCCGGGTCCAGGCCTCACCACCCTCGGGGCCGGCCTTCAGCGCCACGAAGCGGTCGGGCTTGAGGGTAGCCATGCCGATCCCGAAGCGCGCCGGCGTCAGCTCCCAGCGAACCGAATGCCGGACCGTCGAGGCAGCGAAGTAGTAGCGGATCTCCTCGTCGAGGTACACCGGCGCCGAAGCGCACTGCAGGTTCCCGCAGTCCCACTCGCCCTCCATCCCCGATGGGATGAAGGGTTGTCCCGCTGCTGCTCGGTGCCAGGCCAGGCCGTTGCGCGAGTAGCTCAGCTCGGCTTCCTGACGCCCGTTCATCTTCGATTGGCCCATGTCCTCGCTGTCGGTACGGTAAGCCCAAAGCGTTCCGATCTCGAAGTCGCCGTACATGGCGGCGCCCATGCCGTACATCTGGAACTGGGGCGGATCGCCGGGACCGGGCTCGAGCACGATGCGCCCGCCCCGCCACTCTAGGAAGTCGGCGGACTCGCTCCGCCCGATCCGGCGGCCGCCCCCGGGCACGCGATGATGGGCCGCGTAGGTGCCGTCCGGTCGTCGCAGCAGTGACATGGGGCAGTCGGGGTTGTTGCCGATCACCGGCGTTACGCGGGCAGGCAGCCAGTGCATCCCGTCGCTACTGTGGAACACATACACGCCGCAGGACGGCGCGGCGCCGCAGATCAGCTTGTACTCCCAGCCGGGCCGAGTGTCATACGGGTCATGGATGATGCTGGGGCCATGCGGCTGCGCCGTGAACACCACGTTCGTGCTCTCGCCGTCGTGTCGGTGGATGTCCAGCCGCGGCTTGCTCCACGCCAGGCCATCGTCGCTCTCCGCGTAGCACAGGCGGATGTTCCAGGCTGGGTCAATGGTGGAGTACCACATCTGGAAGGGCCGCTCGGGCGCCTTGAGAACGCTCCCGTACATCTGCAGGTTGCCGTTTTCCCAGGGGCGGTCGGCCAGGAACAGCGGGTTGCCGTCGTACTTGCGCGGCTGCTGCAGCTCCCGCTCAAAGCCCTGGATGCCCTCCAGGTCTCGGTTGTCGAAGAACAGGAACTTGATCACTCGCCGCCTCCCCGCCCGATCCCGGCCGTTGCCGGCTCACTCATAGGCTCTCTCGCCACACGGCTAGCGCCGGCTACCACGAAAACGGGACGTGGTCGTGCCGGCAAGGCTGGCCACGTCCGAGCCAGAGCACCCCATCGTTCAGGTCGGCCACCAGCGATGATGTCGTCTGAATGTCGGCTCCGTGGACGCTGCCGCCGTGCCGGCACACCGAGTGGGGCTCGTGCGCATGGTCGCGTAGGGCCTCGCGGCAGTCGGCCGAAGTCACCCGCGGCGACTTGCTCTCCAGCAACTCGCGCAGCCGCGCCGCCCGCGGCTCCGACTCCACCGCCCGCTGCTCGTACCGCTCCTCTGACAGCAGGTCCGGATGCGTGATATGGTTGCCGTGAGTGATGATGCCGCGGCCCCCGTCAATGCGCCGGTAGCGCCGCCCCACCACCTCGAAGTCGGCGACGCGGCCGCCCCGCTCCGCCACCATCCAGTTGCCCGGCGCCGAGACCCCTAACCGCTGCAGGATCGCCTCGCACTCCTCCAGCGTCTGTCGCTCGACCATCAGGCGGCGCACCAAGTTCTGGGTGCCGCCGAAGGGGTGCTGGCTGACGTAGAGGGAGTTGCCGAAGACCGCGATGCCCCGAATGCCCATGCCGATGTGACCGACCTCGCCGGCGTAGGTGAGCAGCATGACCCGCGCCCCCGAGGTGGGGTTCGTGCGCAGCAAGTACATCCGGTCGGCCGAGGCAGGACCGGTGTCCTTGTTCTGCCCGGCGATCACCCCGCCGTGAGCGGCGCTGTCCGCCCCGACGGCGAATGAGGTGCAGCCATCGGGCAGGCTGCCCAGGTCGTAACGGGTGTTCAGGTAGAGCACGTCGAGAAAGGTCAGGCCCGCCCCCTCGGCCACTCCCTCCATCTCCTCGATCAGGTGGGGAGCATAGCTCTGGTACTGCTTCAGGAAGCGGCCCACCAGATGCAGCGCGCCCTCCCGGGTAAGGCCGCGCCGCTCGGCGAACCGCTCCACTCCCTCCTCCGCCTCGCGCACGATGATCTCGCGCCGCTGCTCGCCGTGCTGCCGCCCCATCTGGCGCGGCGTACCGGCGACATCCACCACCGAATAGCGGTAGTCCTCCATCTCGCGCTCCCGCTCTCCCGCTACTGCGCCGCTCGGAAGGAGTACAGCCGAGCGTACTTCAGGTAGAACGCCAGCCTGACCCGCCGCCCCGTCAGCTCGCCCAGCGTCTTACCGCTGGTCCACTGCGGCCGGTGGTAGTCCATGCTACCGCTGCGGTTCTCCGTATCGCCCACGAAGGGCACCGAGTCCTCCACGCCGTAGCCGGGCAGCTCGTGCCCCTCTTCGTCATGGATCGCCACCCGCACGGTGCCGCGATACGTGCGGAAGTAGTCTTCCGTGGACGTGCGCGTGTCGGCGTTGATCACAAGTTCCCCACCCGGCCACACGACGGTCTTGGTGAGCAGCCGCCCCTCTTCGGGGCCGCCCTCGATGGAGACGAAGCCGTCTATGCGCGAGGTCGCCATGCCGATGCGCGACTCGCGGTGCGGCCGGGCGGCGCCGTGGCGGTAGTGGCGGCCGCAGTAGAACCACCACAGCCGGCCGCGGTACTCCACCGGCGGGTTGGAGGCGACGTGCACCCAGTTGCCCTCCCACTCCTTCTCGCGCACCAGGAAGGGCTGCGTCCGGTCCACCCGCTGCCAGTGACGGCCGTCCCGGCTCACCGTCAGCTCCTGATCCAATACGTCGGGCACGGTGTGCATCCGCTCCAGCGCGCCCAGGTACTGGTCCCCATAGACGAAGCCGGTCATGGAGTAGAACTGCATGTTGGGGCCGTCGGCCAGGTCCGGCTTCATCACCAGCTCGGCCGGGCTCCAGTGGATGAAGTCGTCGCTCTCGATGCGGTAGACGCAGCGGGTGTTGAAGTCCGCCATCATGTGCGGCTTGCGGGTCAGCACGACAAACTTGCCGTCCATGTCGCGGGTGAAGAAGGCGTTGGTGCGATCGCCATGACCGGGCGCCACCGGCTCGACCACCTTCTCCCAGCGGATGCCGTCTGGAGAGAACGCCGCGTACAGGCCGACGGTGCCGGCGGTGGCGGCCCGGTGGATCATCTTGTACCGGCGCGACTCATCGGCGTCGTCGGGGTCAAGCACCACGCTGGGGCTGTCCAGCGAGTCGCCCGGGTCTACGACGATGTTGTTATCGCGGGAACCGTCGAACCAGACTTGGCCCAGGCTGGGCTTCTCCCAGTGGAACCCGTCTCGGCTGACCGCGTAGCAGACGAAGCGCTTGTCGGTGGGCGGCGCCAGCGGCGAGAGCGTCTGGTACCACATCTTGAAGAGGTCCTCGTCCCGGTCGTAGAGGGCGGTACCCCAGAGGAACAGCCCCAGCCCTTCCCAGGGGCGATCGGGGACGATGATCGGCTCGGAGTACTTCTCCGGCCGATGCACGGTCCGGCCCAGGCGATAGGTCTCCTCGATGAGCGCGTCATCCGCAAAGAGCTGGATCTTGGTGAGGTCCATCGTCTCCTCCTCAGGCCGGGGCGTCAGACGAAATGGAAGGCGTAGAGATCGGCGTCAACCAGATGGAAACGCACCTTGACCGGCGTGCCCGCCAGCGGCGCCAGGTCCGTCCCGGAGCGCCAGCGGATGCGTCGCTCCAGGTCATCGCCCAAAGCCTCGACGCTATCGTCCAGAGCGAAGCCGGGGACGGGGACCCCGTGTGCGTCCTGGATCTCCACCCGCACCTCGCCCGCTGCCGAGGCGGCGAAGTTGATCTCCAGCTCGTGTCCAGTGAAGGTGAGGGGCTTGGTGACGACCTCGCCACCGTAGCGCCCGGCTCGCACCGAGACGAACCCGTCCATCCGCAAGGTGTAGCGCCGGTAGACCTTGCTGTAGTGGTCGCGGCGGCTGCCCTCGGAAAGGTAGATCGAGAGCTCGTCGGGCGCGCCTTCCACGTCGGACTTGGTGGTGACGATGCCCCAGTTGGCGTAGTTGTCGCCGTAGATCCAGTTGTCAATGGGCCGCAGCCCGGGGGGCACAAACGCCTCCCCCCACAACCGGAACTCGACGCCGTCGCGACTGCTCATGAAGAGGGTGTCGGTGACGGCGGCGCCGATGCGCTCACTGCCGGTGCGCTCGATGATGGAGCGTCGTCGCTCCGGCTCCGGCAGGTCGGCTACCGCGTCCGTCCACGTCCGCTCTACGTAGCGGGATGGGAAGCCCACGAAGAGGTGCGGAGCGCGGAAGTAGGGGACCACCTGATTGGTGTAGAGCTGGTCGGGCACGGCTCCCGGGTACTGCAGCCATTCGCCCGGCGTCCAGTGCCGGAAGTCCGAGGACACGGCCGTCTTGATCCCCCGCCAGTGCTTGCCGTTCGGGCCGGTGTAGAAGTCTCGCCAGTACGCCCGGTACTCGCCCCGGACCGCGTCCCAGAAAGCGAGGTTCTGCGAGTCGAACGCTCCGTCGGTGATCACGTGCCCGGGGGCCATCATCTCCCAGTGGATGCCGTCCGGCGAACCCAGGGCCACCAGCCCCCGGCCGCCGAGACGCTTGCTTCCTAGCCGGCCCGGCTTGGCCAGGGCCTTGTAGCGGAAGCGTGGGTCGCAGGCCGGGTTCTCATCCCGGAAGGGAGCGAACCCCTCGTCGCCCGTGCGGCCGCTCTCGTCCTCCATCCAGACAACGTTGTTGTCCCGCGAGCCCTCGAACTCGAACAGCCCCAGCGACGGCGTCTCCCAGTGGATGCCGTCACGGCTCTCGGCGTAATGGGTGAGGCGGACGCTCTTTTCCGGCTCGAAGTGGTGGCGCGTCACGCCGTAGTACATCCGGTAGACGCCACCGTCCTGGAAGACGGTCATATAGGCGTGCCCGGCCCGAAGACCATTGCCCTTCTCAAGCACCACCGGGTCCGACTGCAGCGGAAAGACGATTTCCCGCCGCACCGGTCGGTGCAGCGTCAGAGCGGCCGTGCCGCCAAACCGCTCCAGAAGGTGGTCATCCAGAAGGAGTTCGCGCCGAGAGCCGATCGCAATAGGCTTCATGTTCTTCCGTCCTTGTGTCGGCCTTTCAGATTGCCGGGCGAGCGGCATCCGCCGGCGCGTGCATCTCCGGTCGGCTGCCGCAATGCGCCCCTCGGTTGCGTATCTTGGTAGCTACGTGCCTGTCCGCCCGGTCAGGGCGATGCCACGAACGAAGTAGTTCTGTCCCAGGAAGAAGATGATGATGAGCGGTAGGGAGGTGAAAACCGTTGCTGCCATCACCAGCCCCTGGATCGGCTCCGACACCAGAGCCGACACCGCCTGACGGAGGAACTGGAGGCCGATGGAGATCGGGAACAACTCCCAGCGATGGATGTAGATGAGTGGCTGGAGGTAGTTGTTCCAGTTACCGATGAAAGTGAAAATGCCGATGGTGGCCAAGACCGGCTTCATGAGGGGCAGCAGCACCCGCCAAAGGATGCCCAGCTTGCTGCAACCATCCAGCTCCGCCGCCTCGTCCAGCTCGCGCGGTAGAGTAAGGAAGAACTGGCGGATCAGGAAGACGGAACTGGCAGAGGCAAAGAATGCCGGCACCGTAAGCGGCAGCCAAGTGTCAATCCAGCCCAGTTGCCGGAAGATAATGTAGGTCGGGATCAGCGTCACCCACCAGGGAAGCATCATCGTGCTGAGCATCAGGGCGAACGCCTGACTCTTGCCCCGGAACTGCAGTCGCGCGAAGCCATATCCGACCATGGTGCAGCTTAGAAGGGTGCCAACGATGTTAACCACCGTGATGATCGTCGTGTTGATGAAGAATCGCCCAAACGGTACTCGGTTCCAGGCGTCTGGATAGTTCTGCCAGCGCACCTCCGAGGGAAACACGCTGGGCGGAATACGGTTGAAGTCTGCGTAGGTCTTCAGTGAACTCGCAATCGTCCACAGCAGCGGATACATGAACCAAATGAAGCCTATGGTGAGTCCGGCCCACGTCACGAGCTTGCGGATGCGCTGCTTGCGACGTTTGGAGACGAAGTACCCACCGGATGACGCCTGCGCGGCCGTCATAGCACCCCCCTCTCTCTGCATCGTGGCCTGCCTAGTCCGCTTCGTAGAAGACCCAGTACTTGGAGGCCAGGAAGTTCACCCCGGTGAGCAGCAGGATGATCATGAACGCCACCCAGCCCAGAGCGCAGGCGTAGCCCATGCGAAAGTACTGAAACGCGTTGCGGTACAGGTGGAGGCCGTAGAACAGTGTCGCATTCCTCGGCCCACCCTCGGTCATCAGATAGGCCGCCTGCCAGCTCTGTAGGACGCCGATCAGGCTCATCACTAGGTTGTAGAACAGCGCCGGCGAGATCTGGGGCAGCGTCACATTCCAGAACTTGGACCAGTCACTGCCGCCATCGATCTCCACCGCCTCGTACAGGTGCTCAGGAACACCCTGCAACGCTGCGAGCATGATCAGCATCGAACTACCGACACTGAACAGGCCCATCAGGGCCAGCGCCGGAAGGGCCCAGGTGGTGCTGTTCAGGTACGACGGACCCTCAATGCCGACAAGCGCCAGGGCCCAGTTGACAGCCCCGTTCTTGCTCAGGAGGTAGGTCCATACCAGCATCCACCCGACGCTGCTGATCATTCCGGGTACGTAGAAAGCGGTGCGGAAGAAGGCTATGCCATGGACCCTCTGGTTTAGGATTAGGGCAATGAAGACCGACTGTACCATGCCCAGCGGTACGGCGATCGCCGCGTACGTCCACGTGACCCGCATGGCAGTCCAGTAGACTCGGTCTTCGAAGAACATGAAACGGAAGTTCTCCAGGCCTATGAACTCTGGCGGGGCAGCCATGCTATACTCGGTAAGACTCAGGTAGATCGAGAACAGGAATGGGAACGCTGTCAGCCCGATGAAGCCGATGACCCAGGGCGATATGAATGCCCAGCCGGTGAGGTCGCGGGCCAGGCGGCGAGATAAGCCACGCTTCTGAGTCGGGGCCGGAGCCGCTCCTGAGGCTGGCACTTGGGCAGCAGTCACTTCAGGCTCACCTCCTCCATATCGACGCTCAAACTACAGTGTGGGCAGGCGGCCCCCGCAATCGGGGGCCGCCCCTACTAGACGATTCGGCCTAGGCTTCGTTGTATCGCTTCAGGATAGCGGTGCCAACCTCGTCTGCCTCCTTGAGAGCATCCACCGGGTCGCCCTCGCAGAAGAACAGCTTCTCCACAATCGGTCGGACCTCGGTTCGCCACTCACGCCAACCCTTGAAGATGGGGTAGAACTCGCCCTTCTGGGTCTGTTCCACCAGCGCTTCCTTGGCGATGGCGGGTTGACTCGCGAAGTACTCCGGGCTCTCGATGGCCGAGTGCCGGCACGGTTGCGAGGTGCCGTTCAGCCCGATGGCCAGCTGAACTTCGGTACTCGCCAGATACTTACCCAACTCCCAGGCTTCCTGCTGGTACGGCGTCTTGGAGGAGATGCAGTTGGGTTGGTGGTTGTGGTTGCTCATGAAGCTGTTGGTGCGCGGCGCCCGGGCGATGCCGACGCGATGCACGTTGATCTCTGCCGCGGCAGCGCCTTGCTCCTCCAGACGGCGAGGAATGCCCACTACTCCGGCCGCCTCCGGGCTGATGCCTAGGGACTCGGCCATGACCGTGTAGTCCTCAGAGGGCATGGCCACCTTGATCTCACACATCAACTTGTACAGCATGAGCATGGCTTCGAGGGTGGCTTCATTGCTGGCCAGAGTGGTCTCGAAGGTGTCGGGATTCCAGTAGCTGCCCCCGTTGGAGTAGACCCACTGGAACCAGTTGGGCCCGTCCACATCGTTACCCAGGGTGCAGCCGTAGATATCATCACCCAGGTTGTTGATGGCTACCGCAGCTTCTACGAAGTCATCCCAGTTCCACCACTTGTCACCGGCGTGGTCATGCTCCCAGGGCATGGGCAACCCCGCCTGCTCGAATAGGTCAACGTTGATCTCCTCGCCGAAGAACAGCCCCTGGAACGGGAGAGCCAGAATCTGGCCGTTCTCGTAGAATATCGGGTGCTGCCTGATAATGTCCGGCTCGTTGATCTCCGGGTCCACCTCAAAGAACGGCTTCAGATCCAGCAGCCACTCTTTGAACTCCGGCGTATCCGTGAACGACCAGAGGAATATGTCCGGCGCCGTGCCGGCAGCAAACTCCACCAGCAACCGTTCGCCTACCTGGGGAGCAGGCTCGTAGGATACGGTGGCGACATCGGGGAACTTCTCGGCGAACTCGCCCAGGAATTGTGACGTTAGCTCTCCGCGAGCACCACCATACCAGTCCGTCAGATAGCGGATCTTCGGTATCCCAACCGGTGCTTCGGCCGGGGCTTGCGCCTCGGTCCCACCCGTCGTAGTTCCGGCTGCCGGCGCCGGAGTGGCGGCACAGGCTGCGAGAGTGGCGCCCCCGCCCACCACAGCCGCTGCACGAAGGAAGTCTCGTCTCGAATGCACTCGTGCCATCTCTTCTACCTCCATCTTCTCTACTGGCTGGCTCTGCCTGTGGAGCCCCGTAAGCCGGACTGCGAAGGACGGATCGGACACCTGATCACCAGTGTACAAAGCGGGGGGTTGCCGCTGCTCGCCAATCTGCTGACAGCTTACTGACAGCCCCGGTTGCCCAGACAGGGGCGCATAGACCACGAGGCCATCGTGACCGGCTCAACCCAGCACCCAGTAGGTGCCGTACACCGCCGTTACGCCGACCGCGTCCTGGGCGTAGTAGGCGGTGAAGATGCGCCCCGGTGCGTACTCTACGCTGGTGGGATAGCCCAGGTCCCCGTTGGGTAGATCGTCACGGATCACGAACTCGTCCTGTACCAGCCAGGTGTAGCCCCCGTCCTCGCTTAGGCAGGCGCGGATGCCGAATGGCGCGGTGCGCCGCCCGTAGGTGCAGAGCACGCGGCCATCGCCGAGGCGCAGCAACTGGCCCGGATGTCCGAATAGCCCGGAGCGCTCTGGCGTACTCCAGGTCTTCCCGCCGTCCACCGACCGGAAGAAGTGCAGGTACTTCGTCCGCCCGCTGTCGCGCAGCGCACAGAGTAGTTCACCCGGCGCCACCTCCAGCACGTCCGGCTCTCCGTCCAGCATGCGCCCCTTCTCGCAGATGACCGTTGGTCGCGACCAGGTCCGCCCCCGGTCTCCCGAAAAGACGATGAAGTTGTGACCAAGGAAGGGGTGCTGCTCCAGAGCCAGGGCCAGTCTCCCGTCGGACAGCTCGCGCACGCCCACGCGGGTGTACCCGTCGCGGTACGGCTCGGTATCGACCCGCACCGTCTCTCCGAAGGTGCGCCCGCCATCGCGGCTGAAGTGGAGATAGAGGCCGTCGAAGCCGCGCGCCCAGGGGTAGATGGCCCGCTCCCAGTCGGCCTCGGTGAACTCCTCGGTGAACCGGCGCCGCTCCAGCGCGATGGCCACTCGCTCCCCGACCTGCCGGCGCGCCCGCGCCTCTCCCAGTGAGTACCAGCGGAACCGGAACTGGTTCAGGACCACGGTACCGTCAGAAAGCTGCCGTAACCCTGGGCACTCCACCCCGTACCAGTCCAGCCCGGGCACAAACTCGGGGGCGCCCCAGGCGTGGCCGCCATCGGACGACCGGCAGATGACGTTGTGGTAGAAGGGGTCTTCGGGAGGATGCAGTCGTTCGGGATGGACGCGCGTGTAGTTGAAGGCGACCAACCAGTCACCGTCAGCCACCACCTCCACGCAGGGGTGAGAGGCGTAGATGCCTGCCTCCCCGAAAACAGTGACCGTCTCACCCACCTGCCAAGCGGCCATTGTCTCACTCCCAGGCGGGCGGCCGAATGGACGCGGCCGCCCGCCCTGCCCCTAGGACGTTAGTCAACCAGGCCGAGCTCACGCAGCCGCTCGCGATCGCCCAAGGGCGCGTCGTACCGGTGGACCAGGGTCCGCTGCAGTTCCTTGACGTCGATAGCCCCAGGCGTGACGCCGTCCCGCGCCGCCAACGCTGCCGCCACGCCTGCCGCCTGGCCCATGAGCAGGCACTTCCAGCGCGGCCGCAGGGAAGGCGGCTGAAGGATCGACGAGATTCCGGCACAGATGAGGCCCTCCACCTTCTGCGGCAGTAGTTGCCGGTAGGGGAAGTCCGTTCCCTGCTCCATCTTGGTCGCACCGTCAGATCCATAGTGCACGAAGACCACATCATCGAAGCGGCGGCCCTCCCTCATGTCCTCCACCGTGGTGGCGTACTGGGCCACGATGCCGCGACCGCCCCGAGTGCCGAAGTACGGCGAGACGACCAGCAGGTAGGAGCGCTCGAAGCCGGGCACGTACCGCCGCAGGAACTGCGCTGTCTCGAAGATGTACAAGCGGCTGCCGATCTCCAGCCGCGTCATCAGGGCCTGATCGCCGCTACGAATGCCCTTGCCCCGCAGGCCGATCTGCGTGCTCACCAGACCGTCCTGGGGGCCGAAGTACTCGTTCGGTGAGTGCGGGATTCCGTGGTCCATGCTGACCCCGGCGATGTCCTCAATGTTCTTGATGATCCAGTACTCACCCATCTCCCAGGCCTTGCGGTACAGGGGGATCAGGGGGTCTAGGCGTCGCACAGGTGAGCCGAAGTAACGAGTGAAGATGTCCTCCGCCCAGGCGCGGTCGTCGTCACTGATCTCGTGCTCGCCGTGCAACCAAGCGAGGAACTCCTCCAGGTCCACACCCGCCATGGTGAAGGTCATGCCGGGATGCACGTACGACTCCCCCTCGCCCACCGGAGCTCCGGCGCGCATGGCCACGTCGGCGTCGGCGGTGGCGTCCACCACTACCCTGGCCCGGATGGCTTGGCTGCCGGACTTGTTCTCCACCGTCAGGCCCGTGACCCGATCGCCCTCCAGGAGTGGATCGGCGGCGTAGGTGTTGAGGAGCAGGCGCACCTTGGCCTCTTCCATCATTCGCAGCCAGATGTAAGACCCCACCGCCGAGTCCCTCAGGTGCTGGTGCCCCATCTGCCCGCCAGCGTACCCCTCGCACCGAACGAGGAACTCGCCTGGGATGCCCTTGAGCCCACCGTTCATGGCGTAGGGATAGCCCAGCGCCTGGTGCACCACCCCTCCCGACATCATCCCCGGCCCCATGTTGCCGCCCAGCAGCCCGAAGCGGTCCACCAGCATGGTTCTGGCCCCGCCGCGGGCAGCGGCGATGGCGGCCGTGCACCCGGCGATCCCGCCCCCGGCCACAAGTACGTCCACATCGGCTATCACGGGTATCTGCTTGCTGATCTGCACCGTCTCCTGCTGCATCACTTGACCTCCCCGCTCATCCTCGCCTTCGCTTGCGAAACAGAGGCGAGCGCATCAGCACTGCCGCCCGCTGCCAGCATAGCCCGCGTGCGCCACCGATGCTTGACAGATCCTTGACAGTCTGCTGACAATGGCGTCGTACTCCTCTGACACTCGGCGGTGATCCGTGACCCCGACCCTCACAAGCGAAACCGTACACGAGGCACTCAGCTGCCTCTACAGTCCGGCCGAATTGGGCACGGGTGCGCTGGCCGATGCCCTGCTGGCCCAGACAGACGACAGCACGGACGCCGTAACCCGCGCTCAGCGGGTGCGCGACCTCATTCTCGACTGCCTCGAAGCCCTGCGACCGGCTGACGGCCCCGCGTCCACCGCCTCCGCCAGCCGCGCATTTGAGTGCCTCACCCACCGTTACGTCTCGGGGATGACAGTGGACGAGGTAGCCTACGAGCTCCACCTGAGCCCGCGTCAGGTCTACCGCGACATTCGCTGGGGTGAGGAGATGCTGACCACTCTGCTACAGTCCCGCCTGGAGCCGGCGTCCGAGCCCGCCCGGATCCGAGACAGCCTCTCGCTGGAACTAGAGAGCGTGAGCCTGAGCCGCGAACCGGTGGATCTGGCCCAGGCGACCCTCTCGGCCCGCTCCGCCGTCGGGAAGCTGGCCGCCCGTTTGGGCACCGAGGTGCAGTACTCCGGGCCCATCGCGGATGTGTGGACCAGTACCACTCCCGGCCTGCTGCGGTCGCTCCTGGCGGAGATCCTGAGCACATTGGTGCGGGCCGGCGGGCCCGTACGCCTGACGTTGCAGGCCGATGAGAGCCGCACCGCTCTGGTCTTCCTGGTGCCGGTGGGGCTAGAGGCGGTGTGTGCCGCTCTGGAAGAGCACGCCACCCCCCTGCTACGGGCGCTTCAGCTCGCCCACAACTGCTGCCCAGCTGAGGGCGGCACCCGGCTGGAGATCACTTTCCCTCGGGCTTCGGACCAAGTGGTGCTGATCGTGGAGGACAATCCGGGAGCGCGGGCTCTCTACGCCCGCTACTTGGAGGGAACGGAGTGGTCGCCTCTGGCCGCCGAGCGACCGGAGGCGGTACCGGCACTGGCCGCCGAGCGCTCGGCAGCCGCCGTCATACTCGACATCATGATGCCGGAAACGGACGGCTGGAGCGTCCTTCAGGCCCTGCGGATGGATCCACAGACCTCCACCATTCCGGTGATCGTGTGCTCCGTTCTGAACGACCCGGAACTGGCGTCCGCCCTGGGAGCGACCAACTACCTCACGAAGCCTGTGTCGCGCTCTCAGCTGCTGGGAGCGCTTCGGAGGGCTCAACCGGCGGGTAGCCGGTTCTGAGTTGGCTCAGGCAGGCCCGCAGGAGCACCAGATTGTCTTCCTCCGAGAGACCCAGCGCCGAGGACACGCAGAAGCTCCGCGCTGCTAGGCCACGTAGCTCCGCCTCCGGCCGCTGCGCCGTGACGGCGATCACCGACGGGCGACCGTAGGCTTCGTCCTGACGGATCCGCTCCGCCACCGCGTGGCCGTTCATCCCCGGCAGGGCCACGTCCAGCAGCACAACCGCTATGGGTTCCGACTTCAGCAACGCCAGCGCATCGGCGCCGTTGTAGGCCCAGACGACGCGGCGCTCCCCCGCCTGTGCCTCCAGCACCCGGCGCACCAGGCGCACGAAGCCGGGATCGTCATCCACCACCAGCACGGTGCCCGCCGGCGCGTTGCTCTGCACCGCCGCCATCAGGGCGTCCCCGTCCACCGGCTTCACCAGCCACTCGGCGAAGAGACCGCCGCCCACGTAGCTGCGGGTGATGGGGAGGCCGCACTGCACCACCGGGAGCGGGTCGCTCCACCCCGCCGTCAGGGATTCCGACCCGTCAACTCCCGCGGCGGACTGCGTCACCACCAGAGCCTGGCTATGCTCCTGCAGCGCCATCCGTCTCCCTTCCTCCACGTCGGCAGCCGCCAGGATGGCGTAGCCCTCCAGGTGGCGCGAGAGGTAGGCATGCTCCTCCGCTCCTCCCACCACCACCACCGTCTGCTCCGCGCCCTCGTTGCCTTGGCTTCCAGCCGGCGCGTCCCCCAGCTGGACCACCTGCTTCTCCTGCAGCGGCAGGCTGAAGTAGAACGTGCTCCCCAGGCCCACGGCGCTCTCAACCCACATGCGGCCGCCATGCATCTGAACAAACCGCCGAGCGATGGCAAGACCCAGGCCCTTGCCCGCCTGCCTCGGCTCGATGGCCGCGTCCTCGCTCTGCTGGAACTCCTCGAAAATGCGCTCTAGATCGCTCGCCGATATGCCGGGGCCGGTGTCCGCGACCGAAACCACCACCTCCCCCGCGTCTATGCCGGCCGAGACCACCACTTCGCCCGTCTCAGTGAAGCGGCAGGCGTTGGCGAGGAGGTTGAGCAGGACCTGCCGCAAGCGCGTCGGATCGATGAAGAGAAGCGGGAGGCCCTCCGGCACCCGCTGCACGAGCCGCACCGTCTGCTTCTCCACCAGAAGCCGCGACGCCAGACCGATCGCCTGGGAGATCAGCGTGCTCAGGTCGCAGTTCTCTCGGCGCATGGGCATCTTCAGAGCCTGGAGACGCGCCAGGTCGAGGACGTCGTCAATGAGCTCGGAGAGATAGCGGGCGCTGCGCTGGATCTCTCCCACGTCGCGCCGCTGGGCTGGCGTCCACACCGCTCCGGTGTACACCTCCGGGTAGCGCTGCATCACCTCGACGAACCCGAGGATTATGTTGAGTGGCGTGCGCAGCTCGTGACTCACGGTGGTGGCGAACTGCTCCTTAAGTTGGCGCGCCTCGGTTGCCTCCCTCTGCGCCGCCGCCAACTCGTTGAGGCTCCGGCGGAGCAGGCCGTTGGAGACCCGCAGGGCCTTGTTGAGGCGGTTCACTTCCTCTTGGCGCAACCGGACCTGGCGCGCCAGGGCGACCGCCTCCGCGCCCTGCTCCCACGCATCTGCCAGCTGCCGCCGGACCCAATCCGATGCCAACAGACCGATTCCGCCCGCGGCCAAGATGGCGAGCGCCATGCCACCGGCCGAGACCGTGACCGGGTCCACCACCGTCAGTACGGTCGCCGCCAGGGTCAGCGTGAGAATCGCGGCTAGCCACCCGGGAAGCAGGAATGCACCCAGCAGCGCCGGCGTGGCCAGGAGCGATATCGCATCGGCCTGTCGGGTGACGTGCCAGACGCCCGCCAGCACGACGGTTACCACGGCCACCTGCGCGGCACCGACGACGGACGCTGGGAGTCGGGTGGCGAGGCTGAGGGCCGGCAGCAGCAGGCCGCCGGCCAACAACAAACACATCAAGCCCAGGTCCAGTTCGGGCTGACCCATCTCGGCGAAAAGCCGGGCCCACAGGAATGCGCCCAGGAGCAGCGCCAACCTGAGGCCTAAGCCGAGCCGAGCCTCGTCCCAGCGTTCGCTCTGTGACACGGTTGACTCCCCCGCCGTCCGGCGACAGCCCTACTCCAGCGGCAGCGGCAACGATATGGCGGTCCCGCTGGCGGCCGAGAGCAGCCCGGCTTCCAGAATCTCCTGAGCGTCCCGTCCCACCTCGGCGCTGCAGAGCCCGTCCACCGCCTTCTCTACGACGATGCAATTGAGGAACTGGGCCGCCGCGTTGCAGCGTTCGGCCGGGAGCCGCGGTGCGTCAAGCTCCACGCCCATGTCGTGCTCCCGGTCGGCCAGAAGCACGCGGCCCTGCTTGCCCGGCTCCACCAACAGCGTGCCCTCGGTGCCGTAGATCGCGGTCACGTAGGAGGTCAGGTGGCCGATCTGGCTCCAGGACGCCTCCGCTAGGGCCATCGCTCGCGGCCACTGCATCGTTATGATTGCGTTGTCGTCCACGGTGACGTAGTCCTTCACCAGCCGCCCCACCGTGCCCGTGACCCGGCTGGGCTGCCCCAGCAGATGCCGCGCCAAAGCCGATCCGTACGAGCAGTAGTCCATCAGGGCGCCGGCGCCGTTGCGCTCGGCATCGTAGAGCCACTCGTAGAAGAAGGGCGTGCAGCCCAACTCCTTGGGTCCGCCATGCGCCGCACGGTAGCGCGTCTCGAACAGACGACCGATTCGACCGCCCTGGGCCAGGTTGAGGGCGTGCATGAAGGGCGGCCACCAGGCAAATGGCCAGTTGACCATCAACTGGACGCCCGCCCGGCGCGCTGCCGCCAGCATGGCATCAGCACCGGCCAGATCGGCTGCCATGGGCTTCTCGGTTAGGATGTGCAACCCCCGGTCGGCCGCCATCTCCGTCAGCTCGACCGATCCGGCGTTGTCGGCGTAGACGCATACTGCGTCGAGCTCCGTCTTCTCCAGCATCTCCTCGTATGACTGATAGGCCGCTATGCCGAACTCGGCACGCGCCTTCTCGACTAGCTCCGGGTGCGGGTCGGCGGCGGCCACCAGCTCGCCGCGCTCCGAGCCGCGGAAGTCGGCCGCCACGCTCCAGACGTGGTCGTGCGTCATCCCGAGCAAGCCTACTCTCAGCTTGGCCTTCATCTCCCTCTCCTTCACGTTAGCGATGGTCGCTCTAGCCGAGGAACGGGAAGAGCCGCGGCAGGTCTTCCTCGGTCACTCTCCCGCCGTACTCGCCGAACTCAAACGACTCGCAGTAGCGCACGCTGGATCCTGTCTCCTCTCCGTAGAAGCGCTTGAGCAGATGACGACAGCGGTCCGCCTCCTTGGCCATGGCCGCCAGGCGCTGCGCCGCCAGCCAGTCACGCCGCTCCTTGGGCGAGTCGGGAAGCTGATCCATGACGCCGTGGTTGTAGGGCAGCCACTCGTAGAACTGCGACACGTGGCAGTCCAGTAGGTCAACCTTCTGCTCCGCCACGTCGTCAATGTCCACCGCCACGTCCGGGGTGTGCGGGTACGGCCGCTGGAAGCCGTCGTTCCAATAGGCAATGACCGGGTTGTACTGCAGATGTGGCGTCAACGCCTGTACGTTGGGGATGGTTACGGTGTAGGCCGCGTCCTGGACCAACTGGGACGTGTAGCGATGGTCCGGGTGGTAATCGTTGGGGCGGTTCGTGACCACCAGATCGGGCTGGAACTCCCGGATGATTCTGACCACCAGCCAGCGGTTCTCCAGCGTCGGCATGAGCTCGGCATCGTGCAGATCTACGAGCTGGTACTCGATCCCCGCCAGCCGAGCCACGTTCTGCGCCTCCTGCAGGCGCCGCTGGGCCAGGGGACCGCCCCCCTCCCGGTAGTGTCCACCGTCGCCGTTTGTCAGGGAGACGAACTTCACCCGGTGCCCCAACCGCACGTACTTGATGGCGCAGCCGCCGAAGCGATAGTCGCAGTCGTCCGGATGGGCCCCGATTGCCAACACCCGCAGCTTCTCAGTCATCGATCCTCCTGCCGTTGCGAACAAGTACCTATCCCGCGAAACAGCGGCCAGCACTAGTCAACTGTCACGTCTCACCCTATGAGTGCGTCCATGGCCGCCGCGATGTCGAACGGCGTCCGATCGGGGAAATGCGCGTAGGATCCGACCTCGGCCACCAAGTAGCCGGAGTAGCCCATGCCCCGCAGCTCCGCCATCACCGCCGGCCAGTTGAGGTCACCCTGCAGCAGCATCACGCCCGCCTGTCCCCGAGGACTCGACTTGACGTCCTTTAGGTGCACCTGCCGCAACACCGGCGCCAGGATGCGCAGCCACTGCTCCGGCCAGCCCAGGTTCAGGTGCAGCACGTTGCCGACGTCGAAGTAGGCGCGCACGTATTCGCTACCCGCCGCCAGGATGAAGTCGCGCATCTCCAGCGGACTCTGCAGGAAGCGGTTCCCCACGTTCTCGACACAGATGTACACCCCCAGCTCTTCCGCCCGCGGCGCCATCCGTCGCAGCGCCGCCAGCGCCCGCTCGTAGGCAACATCGTAAGGAATGGCCTGATCCACCCGCCCGGGGACGTACAGCAGGGTGCTGATCTCCAGGGCGTTGGCGATCTCCAGCATCCGCTCCAGCGCCTTCACCCCCTGTTCCCAGAGGCCCTGATCGGGGCTGGTGATGGGCAGCGGGTCGGTCACCGGGCTGCCGAACATGGAGCAGAGCTCCAGGCCCCGCTTCGTGATCCGCTGGCGGAGGGCCTCCAGCGAGGCGGCGTCGCTATCGGCGTGCAGTTCGGTCTCTCCCGGCCGCCGGACTATCAGCTCGTAGCCGTCGAAGCCGGCCTGCTGCGCCAGATCGAGACGACGATCCAGCGGCATACCCTCGGCGAAGCACGCGTGGCAGATGCCCTTCTTCATCCCGTCCACTCCTAGGCCTGTCTTCTCGAAGCACGGCAACAGCCGCAGCTTAGCGCAACTGAGCCGCCCCTACCATAGCCGCCGCTCTGGGGCCCGTACCCTTTTCGTCCGCCAACATCAAGCGGGCCAGGGTGTGCTCCACTCCGGCCCGCCAGCGCCACGAAGCCTGCCGGTCGTCACGTCTCCCGGCAGCCTACCCGAACGTCTCCAGCACCGGCGCTTCCACCAGCCAGCGCGTCAAGAAGCGGATGCCCGCCTCGGCGTCTATCTCGTGCCCACCCTCGTGAAGGTCCAGATCCACCCGCTCCCCCAAACCCAGGCGGCGGTAATGCTCGGCGGCCGCCTCGAACTCCTGGGCCGCCAGGGGCCACCAGGCGATGCCGTCGCCCTTGCCCATCTGCACCTGGAGCGGGCGGGGGCAGATCAGCGAGGCCATGTCGCTGTCGCCGAACTCGCGCAGCCAGCCGGGCACGAAGATGTGCTCTTCGTCCCAGGACAGGTAGCAGGAGTAGCGCGGATCGTCTATGGCCATCTTGTGCACGCGGCTGTTGAAGTAGGCCGTGATGACGCCCGCCCGCAGGCGCCGCTCCAGCGGCAGGGTGAAGAGGGTGTAGTAGCCGCCCAAGCTGATGCCCCACATCCCCATGCGCTCGGCGTCAATGTCGTCGCGCGTCTCCAGGTAGTCCAGCAGTCGCGCCGTCCGGGCAATCTCCAGCCCGGCGAGATTGCCTCCCAGGAGAGTGCACAGCCGTTGCAGGCGCGCCCGCGGCCGGGCGTCCGTAACGTTCAGGGGCGCGAGCACGGCGAAGCCGGCCTCGACCAGCCGCCGGCCGTAGGCCTTGTAGATGTTGCTGGGGTCGTCGAACCCAAACACCCGCTCCGGCGAACTCCCCAGCCCATGTTGCGCCACCACCAGCGGGTAGGGAGGCCGCTGCCGCTTGGGCAGCGCCAGCACCGCCCGGGCGCGGTAGTGCCCCAGGAACGGAAGCGTGATCCATGTAGCCGACAGCGAGTCATCCTCGAGGAAAGGTGCCGTGTCCACCTTCAGCCGCCCCTCCGCCGGCCCGAACCGGCCTACGGCCGACTGCCACCGCTCCCGGTTGGGCCGGACCGAGTCCAGGAAAGCAGGCAGCGAGCGGTAGTCCCAATGCCACAGCTGCTCTCGGCGCTGGGGCAAGGCGAGCGCCTGCTCCCGCAGGTAGTCCTCGATCTCGACCCGCAGCAAGTGCTGCCGATCGTCCACGACGCGCTTGACTTCAGAGGTGCTCATGCTGTCTGTCGCGCTCCAGATGTCGCGCATTCCTACCCTACTCCCTCTCTACGGCCGCCAGTACCGATCGCGCCCAGGTCTCGGCCCGCTCCACCTGACCCGCCTTCAGGCGGAATCGCAGCAGTCCTGAGACGTAGAATCCCGCCGGCGCCGTAGCCAGCTCCCAACCCTTGCCGGACAGGTTCAGGGCGATCTTGTCGGCGGCGAATCCGCCCCACTTGGCCAGGAAGGGCCACGTAAGCCGGGTGTCGAAGGCGGCCACGCGGCCTCCTCGCTTCGGCGGACTTATGCGTTCCAGCAGGCTCTGCATCGCCTCGGTAGGCATCGCTCCGTGCGTGGGAGAGCCGATCATCAGCAAGTCCGCCGTCTCCAGGGATTCGGGCACCGCCTCGCTCACCGCCAAGGCGACCACCCCACCGGGAAGGGCGGCGGCTATCGCTTCGGCGATGGCCTGAGTGTTTCCACGGACGGAATCGTAGACCACCATCACTCTCATGTCACGCCTCCAGAGGTTTGCCGCCGCCAGCGAACAGGCCGGGCGCCGCGGCCCACGGGCACGCCATGCGCCGCTCTTCAGCCGACTCCATCATACGGCGGCGGGAACCGACCCGCATCCAACTGCCAGCCAAACCGCTAGAGGCCGAGCAGCCTGACAGCGTTCTCTCGCGCCACTTTCTGGAACACGGTCGCGCTGATCCTGCCATCCCTGCGCCAGGCTTGCAGCAAGTCCACTATGGGTAGCGGCATTTCGGCGAAGCAGATGTCGGTTCCGAACAGCAGGCGATCCTGGAACTCGGTGAGGAAGCGAGCGCCGTAGTCGGGGTCGCCCGAGAGGACGTGCCAGGGATTAGCATCGGACAGGTCGCCGTACAGATTTGGGAACTGCCGCATCATCCGCGGCACCGCCCCCTCCTCGAGGAGGGGCGCTGAGGACCAGCGCATCACCCTCTTGCCCGGAGCCGGCTTGATCTCCACCGGGCCTATCTCCGCCCAGAACACCGGCCCGTGGCCCAGGATGACCAGGTCCGGGAAACGCTGCAGAGTGCGCTGAAGCTGCGGGAGACCGGGGTCGTCGTAGAGACCGAAATCGCCGCGCCGCCGGTCCGTCCCGTCGAAGATGACCGGGAAGCCGACCTCTTGAGCGTGGCGGAAGAGGTTCTGCACCAGGTCGTCCTCCACCTCCAGGTTGGGCATGACCTCCCCAAGCCCCTTGCAGCCACGGTCGCGGTAGTGGCGCAGGAGGTCGCCCAGGGGTGCATCGGCAGAGTTGGTGAGCGCTCGCGGGTCGACGTTACAGAAGGGGATGAAGCGGTCGGGGAACCACTCCACCATCTCCAGGATTTCCTCATTGGTCTGAGGAAGGTACACCTCCGGGCTCACGATCGGCAGCAACACCCCCCGGCCGATTCCCAGCGAGTCATAGCGCGCCAGGACCTCCTCGGGAGTGGCGAACCGGACCGGCCAGGGTGCGGAGCGCCGGTAGGCGTGGGCATGGATGTCTATGAACAACAGCCTCTCCCCCAGGACGCCGGCGGGCCGAACGCTCCTCGCCGGCGTTACGCGAAGTTACCCCTAACCCTTCACCCCGCTGAAGACGATTCCCTGGATGAAGATGCGCTGGGCGAAGAAGAAAAGCAGGATGCACGGTAGAACGGTCACCAGCGAGGCGGCCATCAGCAGGTCGTAGCGGGTGGCGCGGAAGGCATTGAAGCTCTGCAGCCCCAGCGCGATGGTGTAGTTGCTCTGATGGTGGAGGTAGATGAGCGGGTTGAAGAAGTCGTTGTAGGCCCACATGAAGTGGAAGATGGCCAGCGTGGCGATGGCCGGCTTCGCCATGGGGAGCAGTATACGAAATAGGATGCCCAGCGTGCCGCACCCGTCTATCTTGGCGGCGTCGTCCAGTTCCAGTGGGATGGTCATGAAGTACTGCCGGAGCAGGAAGACGTCGTAGGCCCCGGCAAAGAACGACGGCACGATCAGAGGTTTCAGGGTGTCGATCCACCCCAGCTTGCTGAAGAGGATGTAGGTCGGGATGAGCGTGACCTGGTGGGGCAGCATAGTGGTGGATAGGAGCAGGAGGAACAACACGCTCAGGCCCGGAGCCCGGAAGCGCGAGAAGCCGTACGCCACCAGTGAGGTGGAGAGCAGCATCCCTAACATGGAGCCGAATACCACCTTGGCCGTGTTCAGGGCGTAGGTGCCGAAGGGCACCACCGTGAGCGCCTCGAGGTAGTTCTCCCAGCGCAGCCTCGTCCGATAGAGCGGTTCCGCCGAGTTCACGCTGGCCTCGATCAACTCGGTCGGGGCCGCCGGATCCACGTAGGTTCCCACGCGCCCCTGCTTATCCACCATGGCCAGCGCCCTCGTCTCGCCCTCGAGTTCCACTTGGTAGAGGGGGAAGGTGCTCTCTCCGACAGCCACCTGCACCTGCTCCCGCGGTATCCACACCGGCGGGAAGAGGCCGATCTGCGCCAGCGGCTTCAGCGACGAGGAGAACATCCACGCCAACGGGAAGACCATGACAACGGCGCCCAGCGCCAAGACGACGAGAGCGACAACCTTGCCCAGCGTCTCCGAACTCATGAACCGGCGGCGCGGCTTGCGGCCCGCCGTTTGCGTCTGGCTGGTCATTATGACCTCCCCGCCTTGAGTTGGCCTTCGTAGTACACCCAGGCGGTCGAACTGCGGAATATGACGAGGGTGAGAAGGAGAATGATGACGAACAGGACCCAGGCGAGAGCCGCCGCGTACCCCATACGGAAGTAGCGGAAAGCGTGATTGTACAGATGCAGGTTGTAGAACAGAGTGGCGTTGTTCGGCCCGCCCCCAGTCATGACGTAGGCGTTGGTGAAGTACTGGAAGGTGGCGATGGTGCCCATGACCAGGTTGAAGAAGATCACCGGCGAGATCATGGGCAGGGTCACGAAGCGGAGGCGATGGTAGGCGTTGGCGCCGTCAACCTTAGCTGCGTCGTAGAGTGCCGTAGGTACTCCCTGAAGCGCCGCCAGATAGAGGACCATCGCCCCGCCCGCCGCCCATAGGCTCATGAGCGCCAGCGACGGCAGCGCCCAGTTCGGGTCCGCGAGCCAGCCGGGCCCCTTGATTCCCACCAGGCTTAGGGCCCAGTTAACGATGCCGAACCGCGGGTTGAGCACGTACTGCCACAGCACCGCGACCGCCACGCCGGAGATGACCGAGGGCAGGTAGTAGATGGCCCGCCATACGGATAGCCAGGGGATGCTGAGATTGAGGAGCAACGCCACCGCCAGCCCCACCACCAGACCGGGAATCAGGGAGAGGGCGGCGTAGACGAAGGTTACCTTGATGGATTGCCAGAACAGCGGGTCTCCGAAGAAGGCGTTGGTGTAGTTAGAGGTGCCCCGCCACACAACCGGGCTGACGACGTTGTATTCGGTGAAGGAAAGCGCGAGGGACACGATCATCGGTCCGGCGGTGAACACCACGAAGCCCACTAGCCAGGGGCTGATCAGCGCATAGGCGGTGAACGCTTCCCGGCGTGACGGGCCACGCGCAGTCACTGAGTTTGCCATCGGTGGAGTGCCGCTCCTTCCGGCGAGTACTGCTTTCGCCCAAGTGGAGAGGGCTCCAACGTGGAGCCCTCCTGCATTACCGGAACGTCTTGCCTACGACTGCTGGGCCCAATGCTCGTCCAGATAGCCTTGGACGGTGGCCTGCACGTCGTCGAGCACCACCTGGGCGCTCTTTTCGTCTCCGGTCACGATCCGGTCAAGACCAGCATAGAAAGCGTCCCAGATCTCCCCGTAGCGAGGCAGATAGGTCTCTTGGTTGGGGATATCGATGTAGCCGAGGGAGTCGAAGAACACCTGCAGGTCCACGTTGGGGAACTTGGACGACATCTCCTCGATGTAGCGCTCCTGCAGAGAGGCTCGCGGCGGCAAAGCTCCCCAGGTGAGGTTCAGCCGCAGCATCTGGTCCGGCTCCATCATCCACTTGGCCACTTCCCAGGCGGCGTCCAGATCGGCGAACTGGTTGCAGATGAGGAATCCATCCACATCGCACTGTGCCACGATCTTCCCCGCCGGGCCGGACGGAATCGCACCCGCATTCCAGTGGAACTCCAGCTCGGCGAACTCGCCCATCATCCAGGAGTGACACTGGTCGATGCCCAGCTTGCCGCTGTCGAACCCGGGAGCGGCCGCGGCCGTCTGCTGCGCGGAGGGCATGATGTACCACTTCCAGATCGCGTCGCTGACCCACTGCAGGCGCTCTACCCAGGCGGGCTGGTTGAAATAGAGGGTGCGGAAGTCGTCGCTCCAGCCCATGTTCTCCGCGCCCCAGCTCTGAGCCAAGGCGTTGATAAGCAGGCCGCACTGAATCTCGTCGTATCCCCACTGCGTCTGGTCTTCCGGATCGAACCCCTCAGTAGCCGAGCTCCGGTCGGAACCGTCCCGGCTCAGCTTCTGCGCCATCTCCACCATGGCATCGTAGTCCCAGTCCGAAGCTCCCCACTCATGGGTGGGGTAGTCGACCTCAGCCTGGTCGAACAGGTCCTCGTTGTAGTAGAGGACGCTGGGGTAGACGCCCATGACAACGCCATAGGTGATGCCGCCGTACTTGCCGATCTCCGGGATGAGGTCGCCGAAGTCGCTGAGATCGTACTGGTCACGTTCCAGGTAAGGGCCGATATCCAGGTTCGTGTCCTGGAAGCGCCCTGTTTGCTCCACGCCGGAAGGCATGTTGATCGCCGGCGGCGTCCCAGCCGCCATCATGGTCGCCCACTTGGTGCGGCTCTCATCGTGGGGCACGTACATGTACTCGATAGCGATGTCGCTGCCGGACGCGTTCCACTCCGCAGCAAGGCTGTCCTGGACCTCCTGCTGCTCCGGCGCCGTACCGGTACCCATCCCGACAAAGATCGTCACCACCGGTCGCTCCCCTGCCGCAGCAGCGGGCGCGATGGTGGCCTCGGGGCTGCCGGCAGCCTCGGACGGGGCGGCCGGGGTAGCCGCCGGCGCACAGGCCGTCAGTGCCCCTCCGAAGGCTATCGCCGCACACTGCAGGACTCGGCGTCGCGTCATTCTGGCCTCTACCATGCCGTACCTCCTCGGGTGTTCGCGGCTGCCGAAGCCGCGAGACTACTACAGCTAGTCCACTGTTCCCTTCTCGACTGTCCCCCGCCTTTCCGTCACCTCCTCTCCGTCGCTACTGCTTCTACGCTGTACGGGGCCAGTATGCCGCCCGTCTCCGGACGCGTCAATGGGCCTTGACTACCCACGGCAAAGAGCTAGGATGGCCAACGTTACCGCGTTCACAAATGAGCGCCGCGTTCCCGGTCGTGAAGCCGTCACGAGGGTAAGGAGTAGATAATGAGCAAGCTGGCCATTCACGGGGGGACTCCGGTCCGTACCGCCCCCTTCCCCGAACGTCCGCTTTTCGGTCCCGCCGAGCTCGCCGCGCTGGAGGAGGTGCTCAACAGCCGCCGCTGGACCAGCGCCCCCTATGTGTTCGGCGGCGATCTCTCCCTGTCGAAGGTGCACACCCTGGGTGAGCGGTTTGCCCAGTACCACGGCTGCCGCTTCGGCCTGCCGGTGGGTAGCGGCACCGACTCCCTCCAGATCGCCTACGCCGCCGCCGGCCTCGGCCCGGGCGACGAAGTCATCATGCCGCCCAACACCTTCATCGCCACCGCTACTCCCGCCCTCAATCTGGGCGCCGTCCCCGTCTTTGTCGACGTGGATCCGGAGACTCTGTGCCTTGACCCGGACGCGGTGGAGGCGGCCGTCACCGAGCGCACCCGGATGCTCGTCCCTCTTCACCTGGGCGGCTACCCGGCCGACATGGACCGCCTAATGGAGATCGCCGCCAAGCATGACCTCATGGTGGTGGCCGATGCCTGCCACGCGGCGGGTACGGAGTGGCGCAGCGGCAAGGTGGCCGGCCTATCACACCTCTCCTGTTTCAGCTTCCAACAGGATAAGCAGATCACCAGCGGAGAGGGCGGCATCGTCATCACCGACGACGATGCCCTCTACGACCAGTGCTACATGCTTCACAACGACGGGCGTGGGCTCAGGGAGCAGGGCGGTCAGTTTGTGGTGCAGGGCTGGAACTTCCGCATGAGCGAGTTCCAGGCGGCGGTGTTGCTGGCGCAGTTCGAGCGCATGCCCGACCTCATCCATCACAAGAACCGGAACGCAGAGGTCGTGGCCGCCGGCCTGGCCGAGATCGGTGGGATAGGCTGGCCGAAGCCGGACGAGCGCATCGGGTTGCAGAGCCTGGTCTACCCTCGGCTCCGCTACCACCAGGAAGCCTTCGACGGCCTCCCGGCCGACGCCTTCGCCGGCGCCCTCCGAGCGGAGGGCATTCCCTGCGGGGCCGGGGCCGGCTGGGTGCTCTACCGGCATCCCCTCTTCGCCGAGTCGCGCTTCCTCTTCCCCAGCTCAAAGGGGATCGACTACACCAAGGTGCACTGCCCCAACGCCGAGAACGCCGGCGGCCGCTGGCTGGCCCTGCCTCAGGAGGTCATGCTCGCCGACGAGACGGCCATGGCCGACCTGGTGGAAGCCGTCGCCAAGGTCAAGGCCAACCGAGCCGAGCTCCTCTAGCCGGCCGGGCGTCTGGTCGGGGGCACCTTAGGGGACGCCCCCGACCGCTTCGCCCCGCCCATCGTCCTCGATCAGCGATTCGGCACACGGAAGTCCCGATCCGCCAAAGGCAACCCGACCGCGCCGCCTGCCAGGTGGGAGACGAAGCAGGCCAGGCCCAGCTCCAGCGCCGCCGCCCCGTCCCGCCCGCTCGACACCAGCGGCGCACCCTCCGTCACCGCGGCGTGCACTTCGCGCAACAGCCGCTGCGTCGGGCTCAGCTCGTCCGGCTCGACATCGATGGGCTCGACCTCGACCTGGTGAGGGTAGCGGCGTTCCCCCTCCTCGAAGAAGGGCCTCACCCGATGGTGCCAGCCGTCGCCCACCATGGTGGAGAGCATCAGGTGGCCGCGCTTGCCTCGCACCTCCAAGCCCGGCTGGAGGCCGTGCAGGTTGGAGAAGAAGCCGGCGGCGCCGCTGACGAACCACATCATCCCCTCGGCGGGCAGATCCTTGCCCGGCTCATAGTCCGGCACACGGGCCTCGATCTCCGCCACGTCGCCCGCCAGGAAGCGCACCAGGTCAAAGGAATGGGTGCCCCCGTGGAGCATTCCGGACGCCCACTGGGCCATGACCGTCCCCACCTCGCCGATCTCGCCCTCCGCGATGCGCCGACACACTTCCCGGTTGGCCAGGCTGAATCGGTTCGGATGGTTCACCGCCAGCAGGACCCCGTTCTCCTCGCAGGCCCGCACCATCGCGTCCGCCTCGGCCATGCTGGTCGCCATCGCCTTCTCGACCACGATGGCCCTGACGCCCGACTGAGCCGCCTCCACCGTGATCTCCGCCTTCTCCGGCGACTGCGTGCAGACCGAAACCACATCGGGCTGCTCTTCTCGCAGCATCGCGCGGAAGTCGGTGTAGAGCGCCCGGACGCCATAGCGCTCGCCGAAAGCCCTAAGCTTCGCCTCGCCCCGGTTGGCGCCCGCCATCAGCCGGTACTCCGGCAAGCTGCTGTAGGAGGCGGCGTGATTGATCGGCAGGACGGTGTAGAGCCCGTTGTGGCGACGCGGCCCGCGGTAGAACGTGGCCGGCTTGGGGTCGGGCACTTCGTCGTCGTAGGTGCTCCCGATGCGCCCCGTCCCGATGATGGCCGCTCGCAGAATTCCCTTCATGTTTCCCCCTCCGCTCACCCGGCTTAGTCCGGCCACATGCCGTGGGCGCGTCTCTGCTCGGCGGTGATGAAGTCGGGCAGACGGAAGGCGCGGTAGCCGCGCCACTCCGAGACGGTACCGGCGCCCAGGGCGTACACAGTCGCGTTTCGGGCCTCCACCAACAGGCGCAGCTCTGTGTAAGGTAGCGATGATCGGTCGGGATCGCCCTCCCACCTCACCACGTGATCGAGACGGTCGCCGGTGATGGGCCGGCAATCGGCGAGTCCGAACCCGGGGACGGGTGTCCCATCCACCGCTCGGAGCTCCACCCGCACTGCACCGCCTGGGCTCACGGCAGCGTTGACATGAAAAGCGTCCCGCTCTACCCAGATGGGACGCGTAAGGAGTCGCCCCTCTTCCCGCGCGTGCATCCCGACGAACCGGTCCGGGCGGAGCGACACGAAGCCGAGGCCCCAGCCCGGCTCCGGGCCGGCGAACCCGCTCATGTTGCCATGTTCCATCCGCGCCGCCGCGTAGTAGAAGCGGATCTCGTCCTCAAGGAACACAGGTGCGCTGGCAGGCTGGATGTTGCCCGCCTTCCAGGAACCGGGCTCACCCAGGGAGATCAGTGGGAAGCCGACCTCAAGCCGGTGCCAGGCGTAGCCGCTGCGGCTGTAGGCCAACTCCGGCTGCTGGTGCCCGCGCATCTTGTTGAAGCCCAGGTCCTCCTCCAGAGTGTGGTAGACCCACAAGGATCCGATCTCATACGGCCCGTAGGGTACCGCGCCCAGCCCATAGAACTGCGTCTGCGGCGGATCGGCCGGCTCCTGGTCGATGACGATCCGCGGCTCGGTCCAGTGAACGAAGTCCCACGACTCCCGCCGGCTCACCCGCCGGTCGCCGAATTGCGGCCGGCAGTAGAGAACGTAGCGGCCGTCGGCGGCACGGTGGACGCTCATGGGGCAGTCCGGGTTGATGCCGATGATGGGGTTCTCGGCGGCGTCCACCCAGTGAATGCCGTCAGGACTGCGGAAGGCCGAGATGCGGTGCGAGGGAGCGGCGCCGGCGAGCATCTTGTAGCGCCAGCCGGGCCGCGTCTCAGCCTCGTCGCAAAGGACACAAGCGCCGTGGGGGCCGCGATCGAAGACGATATGGGTCCTGGGCCGCGGGCCATCGGGCAACGACGGGCGCCGCCAGTCGACACCATCATCGCTCTCGGCGTAGCTCAGGGTCAGCGGCTCTCCCCTGGCCCCACCGGACGTGTACCACATCTGCCAGAGATGGTCGTCCGGCCTCCTTATCACCGACCCGTACATGGACATGCGCCCACCGTCGGCCGGATGGTCGCTCACCAGCAACGGGTTGCCGTCACACTCGACGGCGGCCTCAGGCACGCGCTCGAAGCCGCGCTGCCACTCCACCGCCCGGTAGTCGAAGAAGTGGATCTTCACCATTCGCCTCGCTCCTCAGCCGGCACCGTTCGCGACGGCGCCGGGCCCGTGTTCGCTGCTGCCCGCCATTGTACCCTTGCCCCGGCCACCTGAGGAGCGCCTACCACCATCACTCCATCTTCAGATCAATGCCGGCCGGGAGCTAGGCTTTCTTCCTCCACGTTAGAAATAACGCCAGCGATGAAGGATACATTGGCAGCACTCTGACCTGGGTTTGGGCCAACTACCCCTTGACGCCGGCTGGTACGGGATAGTATACTCACGTAACGGTTGCTAAGCTGGGAGGGAACGTGCCCCTAGTCTCCAGCAGACTGCGGGTCCCCGCTAGGCACCGGGCCGCGATACTCACCGCCATCCGCGAGTACGGGCCGATCTCCCGTGCCGATCTCTCCCGCGTCCTGAGCCTAAGGCCGTCCTCCATCACCAGTCAGGCGCGCGACCTCCTAGCCCAGGGACTGATCGATGAAGTTGGGCCCGGCAACTCCAGCACCGGTCGCCCGCCCGTACTCCTGGACATCGCCCGCAGAGACAACTACGCCGTGGGGATTGTGCTTGAGCCCAACGGCATCTCCGCCGCTCTAGTGCAGTGGGACGGAGCCATCGTCTGCCGCTCGCCGATAGTGCCCGTGCGTCCCAACGTTCCTGCCGTTGACCTAGAGCAGCAGGCCATCGAGGCTGCCGAGCGCGTACTCTGCGAGGGCGGCGTCCTGCGAGAGCGTGTCCACGGCATCGGCGTGGGCGTCTCCGCCTTGGTGGACACCTCCGCCAATGAGGCCGTCTTCAGCAGCACCTTCTCGCAGGTCCGCCGCTTTCGCTTCGACGCCCTGGCCGAGAGCACCGGGCGGCCCGTGTACCTCGAGGATATCGCCTACCTCATGGCCCTGGGCGAGCGCTGGTTCGTGTATCCCAACGACCGTCGTCCCCTCGTGTTCCTGCTGGTAAGCCGGGGAACGTGTGGCGCCGTGCTCGCACCCGCGGGCGCCCCGGAGTTGCCCCGCTTCGCGGCCGAGTTCGGACACATGGTTGTCAGCCCTAACGGCCCTCTCTGTGGCTGCGGCAAGCGTGGTTGTCTCGAGGCTCTGCTCTCTGAGAGTGCCCTGCTGGGCACCGCTCAACGTCTGCTACCCGCGCCCAGCAACGGCCCGCTGACGCTCGCTTCCCTGGCGGCCCTGGCCGAGGCAGGCAATCAGATCGCCGCCAGCATCATCGAGACGGCGGGCGAGTTTCTCGGGCTGGCGCTGGCTAACATCGCCAGTGTCTTCGCGCCCGCTCTGATCGTCGTCGGGGGCTCGGTGGCAGAGGGGTGGGGGCGCTGGCTCCTGCCGACGGGCCGCGCCGCCGCTCACGACCACCTCCTGGATTCGCTGCGCGATCGAGTCGAGGTTCTGCCATCGCGGCTGGGGGGCGATGCCGCCCTGGTCGGCTGCGCCGCCCGCGTGATGGACGCCGTCTTCTCGCGGCAATAGGCCGACTGCTCCTGGGCCGTCTGGAAGCACGGTAAGGATCGTCGTAGGCTTCGGTTGGATAGCGGCATCGCGGCCGCTCCGGCAGACATGCCATCACTTCCAAGGGAGGTCGTATCGTGGCTCAGTATCTGGACGACAATGTGGGCGGTATCACCGGAGGCTACGCTCTCAACGACGGCGTAGACGTGAAGGTCCCCTATTCGTTCATGGGCTCGATCTTCGACGAGGACGAGGAGCAGGCGATTCTTAGAGTCCTTCGGCAGGACTCTCTGACCGCCGGGCCTCAAGTCGCTTCGTTCCAGAAGGAGTTCGCGCAGGAGTGGGGCGTCAAGCACGCCTTCGCCACCACCAGTTGCACCACCGCCATGCATGTCGCTACCCAGGCCCTGGGAATCGGCCCCGGCGACGAGGTGATCGTCACCCCCAACACCTTCATCGCCACTAGCCTCGCCATCGTCAAGGAAGGCGGCATTCCCATCTTCGCCGACATCGACCCGCGCACCTTCAACATCGATCCGGCCGAAGTGGCCAAGAAGGTGACCCCCAAGACCAAGGCCATCTACGTCGTCCACTTCGGCGGCCAGATGGTGGACATGGACCCGATCATGGAGATCGCCCGCGAGCACGGCCTGGCCGTCCTGGAGGACTGCGCACACGCTCACGGCTCCCTCTACAAAGGCCGCAAAGCCGGCACCATCGGCGACGTCGGCTGTTGGAGCTTCCACTCGCTCAAGAACATGTCGCTCGGTGAGGGCGGCATGATCACCACCAACCGGGACGACCTCGTGCCGCGCATCGAGCTCCTAAGAAACATGAACATCAAGTCCTGGGAGAACCAGAAGTACTACTGGACGCCCTCGCACTTCGACGTCGTGGACGTGGACGGGAAGTGGGGCGTCAACTACCGCATGAACGAGTTCCAGGCCGCTATCGGCCGGGCCCAGCTGCGCAAACTGCCCATGCTGGTGGAGAAGCGCCGGCACATCGGTCAGTACGTCAACGCCGGCCTGCAGGACATCAAGGGCGTCACGCCGGTCTACGAGGACCCCAACTGCTTCCACTCCTATCACCTGTACACCCTGTGCGTGGAGCCGGAACTGCTCGGAGCCAGCCGCGATGAGTTTCTCCGCTGCCTTTACTTCGAAGAGGGCGTGCAAGGCATCCTTCACTATCAGCCCACCTACGACTTCACCGGCGTGAAGAAGTACTTGGAGGAGCGCGGCTACGGCGGCCAGTTCTGCCCCATCGCCGACCACTACTTCTACCGCCGACAGATGAACCTGCCCCTGAACCCGCGCCTGACAAAGGAAGACGCGGACAACATCATCGCCGGCGTCCGTAACGCCGCCGAGAAGGTGCGCGACTCGGGCAAGTAGCACGGGGAACGGCAAGTCGACCCCCTATCGCGAGGTGCATGTGAGGCGGACGGCATACACCAACGGGCGCTGTCGCCGGAAGCGTTCGCCCCCGGTCAGGAAGGCGCCCTAAGGAGGACCCAGGTGGCCGTGAAGTGGGGAGTCATAGGTGCTGGGGGGATAGCAGACCGGCGCACCATTCCGGAGATGGTGAAGGTCGCGGACAACGCCGAGCTGGTGGCGGTTATGGACCTCAACCCGGAGGCAGCGAGGCGCGTCGCGGCGAAGTACGGAGTGAGCGCCGCCTACACCACCGAAGAGGAGTTGCTCCGAGACCCGCAGGTGGAGGCGGTGTACATCGCCACGCCGCAGAACGTTCACCATCGCCAGGTTCTGGCGGCCGCCGAGCGTGGCAAGCACATCTTCTGCGAGAAGCCCATGGCCACTAGCCTCAGCGACGCTGAGGAGATGATCGACGCCTGCCACAAGGCGGGCGTCCTGCTGGGCTTCGACTATATGATGCGCTTCAACATTCACAACCTGAAGATCCGTGAGTACGTGCAGAGCGGAGCTCTGGGCCAGCCGGTCATGGGTCGTGCCGAGCTCACCTGCTGGTTCCCGCCCATCCCCGGCGCCTGGCGCCAGAAGCGCGAGATCGCCTACGGCGGTTCCCTCATCGACATGGGCAGCCATTGCCTGGACCTGTTGGAGTGGATCCTCGATAGCCGCATCACCGAGGTGTTCGCTTTCCATGACCATCTGGTCCACCCCTACGACGTGGAGGACACCTCCACCACAGTTCTGCGGTTCGAGAACGGCGCGCATGGCATCGTGGACAACTACTTCAACGTCCCCGACGAAGCGGCTCGCAACCTCCTGGAGGTCTACGGTACCCAAGGCAGCATCCTCGCCGCCGGCACCGTCGGCCAGGATCCCACCGGCACCTTCACTACCCGCCTGGCGCCTCCCGGCCAGTCCTACTCCGCCAACCAGGTGCGCGATGCCGACGCCGGCGTCAAGACGGAGACGCACGAGTACGAGGGCGTCGCCATGTACGGCACCATGGTGCGCCTCTTCAGTGAGGCTATCCGCTCGGGCGGGCAGCCGCCGGTTTCGGCTGAGGTCGGCTACCACAACCTGCAGGTCCTCCTTGCCATCTATGAAGCCGCCCGTAGCGGCAAGCCGGTCAAGATCCACTACGCTTAGGGATTGGCCACCGAGGCACAGAGACACAGAGGCAAATCGATGAGAGGAGAAAGCATAGGACCCGCATGTGGCTGCATTCTCCTATCTTTCCCCTTCTCTGTGGCTCCGTGGCTAACCAGGAGGGCTGACATTGGCTGAGTTGGCGATCAGCGGCGGCAGACCCGTCCGAACGACACCCTGGCCCGAGTGGCCGGTGCATGATGAGCGCGAGGTCGAGGCGATCACCGAGGTCACCCGGAGCGGCAAGTGGTGGCGCTTCGCCTATGCTTCCGGGGTGGAGCTAAACGAGGACTTGAGCGCCAAGGACCTCTCCAAGGTGGTGGAGTTCGGGATGGAGTTCGCCCGCCACCACGACGCCCGTTACGGTATCGCCATGACCAACGGGACCGGCACCCTCGAGGTGGCCTTGCGCGCTCTCGGCATCGGCCCCGGCGATGAGGTCATCGTGCCGGCCTACACCTACGTCGCTAGCGCCACCGCCGTCCTGCAGGTCAACGCCGTTCCCATCTTCGTGGACGTGGAGGGCGATACCTACAACCTGGACCCGGCGCTGCTGGAAGCCGCCATCACCGACCGCACCCGCGCCATCATGCCGGTCCACTTTGGCGGCCAGTCGTGCGACATGGACGCCATCCTCGACATCGCCCGCCGACACGGCATCGCTGTGGTGGAGGATGCCGCCCACGGGCATGGCTCCGAGTGGCGCGGTAGGAAGGTGGGCGCCCTGGGCGACATCGGTTCCTTCAGCTTCCAGGCCTCCAAGAACATGACCGCCGGCGAGGGCGGTATCGTGCTCACCAACAACCGCGACCTGGCGGAAAAGTGCGACTCGCTGCTCTGGGCCGGTCGGCAGAAGGGTCGCCCGTGGTACGAGTTCCACCAGCTGGGCTGGAACTACCGCATGACAGAGTTCCAGGCCGCCATCCTCTTGGTCCAGCTGGAGCGGCTAGCGGAGCAGAACGCCCGCCGCATGGACAACGCCCGCTACCTGGCCAAGCTGATCGCGGATCTGCCCGGGCTGGCGCCCCTCCGCTGGGACGAGCGGGCCACCAAACACAGCTTCTACCTCTACGTCCTGCGTTTCGATCCGGCCGCCTTCGGCGGAGTACCGCGCTCCCGCTTCGTGGATGCCCTCATCGCCGAGGGTGTGCCCGCCTTCACCGGCTACACCTTCCCCGTCTACGCCAACCCGATGTTCCTGGACCACGACTTCCACGGTAAGGGCTGCCCGATCAACTGCCATCACTACGGCCACACCGTGGATTATGCCGCCTACGCCCATACGTGCCCGGTGACCGAGCGTGCCTGCTACGAGGAGTCCATCTGGCTCGAGCACCGGCTCTTCCTGGGCGACCACCGTGACATGGAGAACATCGCCGAAGCGCTGGCAAAGGTCAGCGCGCATGTAGCGGAACTGGCCTAGTCCTCGAGACAGCGTGGCACGTGCACCGTGCCGAAGGAGGTGACGGTAGAAAGACACCGGGCCACCCCGCCCAGGGGACGCGTCCCGGCCCCCCGGCGTCCGCATCGGACCTCGCGAGCCCTCCGGGCTCGCCCCGCGGAAAGGCCTCGGCCGAGGAGAGGACGGAAATGTCAGCTCAGAGCAAGCTGTCACGTCGTAGTGTCTTGAGGGTCGGAATCGGTGCGTTGGGTGCGGCCACCCTGGCGGCCTGCCAGGCAGCCACACCCCAGGTGGTCGAGCAGGTCATCGAGAAGGAAGTCACCGTCATCGTAGAGGGAACGGCACAGGTCGTGAAGGAAACCGTGGTCGTTGAAGTGCCGGCCTCCGCCGGGCCGGTGGAGATTCGCGTTGCCTTCTACGTCATGGGCGAGTCCTGGATGGCGAACGCCGCCGAGGCGATCGCAGACTTCGAGGGCAAGAACCCCAACATCAAGGTGAACATCGAGTGGCGTCCCGGTGCTGAGTACTGGACCAAGCTGCAGACGGAGTTCGCCGGTGCGGTCGCCCCCGATGTCAGCGTGAACCAGATGGACTGGGTCATCCCCGGTGCCGCCCGCGGCATGTGGCTGGACCTTAAGCCATTCATCGAGCGCGACGACTTCGACATGGGCCAGTACTTCTACCCCATGGACCTAGAGTGGGAGTGGCAGGGAGGCCTCTACGGCGGCCTGCTCTACGGCGGCGGCCAGACCCTCATGATCAATAAGGACATCTTGGGCGAGGCCGGCCTCGAGATGCCCGATGCCGACTGGACCTGGGACGATCTCCTGAACTACGCCAAGGCCATGACTGACAAGGAGAAGGGTCAGTATGGGCTCTACGGCGCCACCAACGCCCCGCCGTACTGGTCCTGCGCCTTCATACATGGCAACGGTGGCACCGTCCTAAACGACGCCTACAACGAGTGCACCCTGACCGAAGACCCGGCGGTGGAAGCGGTCAACTGGCTCTACGAGCGCATGTTCACCGACGAGGTAATGCCCACTCCGGCCAGCCTCACCGGCCAGGAAAGCCCTTGGCTGACGGGAAGGATCGGCATGGCCTTCGAGGGGACCTGGAGCGAGAGCGAGACTCGAGACGCAGGCATGTTCGATTGGGACTTCGCGCCCATGCCCAAGCACCCGGTGACCGGCAAGAAGAGCGTTCAGCTCGGATCCAACAGCTGGTCGGTGGTCTCCAACACCCAGCACCGCGAGGAAGCCTGGCAGTTCGTCAAGTTCATGATGGGTGTAGAAGGCCAGACCTGGATGATGAAGTTCGGCATCCCCGGCATAACCAGCGTGGTGGAGAGCCAGGCATACAAGGATCTACACGCGCCGCAGAACATCCAGGTAGTGGTGGATGACTTCGGCTGCTGCGGGCACGACTACTACCCGACCGCCGACTGCGGCGAGTGGTGGAACCTCTGCAACCAGGAGTGGACTGCGATCTGGTCCGGCGAGCTCAGCGTGGAAGAGGCGCTCGCCAACGCCTGTCTCGCCATGGACGAGGTGTTCTCCCGACGTCCTCCTATCTACGAGAAGTAGCATCGGCGGACGCGGTCTCTCTGCTTTGGGATTGCCCGCCCCAATTGGAGGGGCGGGCTCCCACAGCCCACCGCGATCCGGCATGCGTTCGGCCGCGGCCCAAAGAAGAGGTGGCTTAGGAGACAGAGCATGCAGGCGCAAGCCGCATCCCGGCCAGCGAAGCAGAGGAAGTCGCAGTCAGAGCGGCGCGAGGCCTTCGAAGGTTATCTTGCCATTTCACCTTGGCTTCTGGGCCTAGCCATCTTCACGGTCGGGCCCATCATCGCCTCGCTCTACTTCAGTTTCACCGAGTACGAGGTGGTCAAGACACCGGTCTGGATCGGCTTAGCCAACTACCAGAGACTGGCCGGCGACCGGCTGTTCTGGCAGTCGCTCAAGGTGACCGGTACCTACGTGGGCGCCTCCGTGCCGCTGGGAATCGTGCTATCCTTTGCGGTGGCTCTGCTCATGAACCAGAAAGTGCGACTGATCGGGTTCTTTCGCACCGCCTACTACATGCCCAACCTGGTTCCGGCGGTGGGCTCGGCCATCCTTTGGATCTGGATATTCAACCCGGAATTCGGGTTGCTGAACACGGCGCTGGCCACCATCGGCATCAAGGGGCCCCTATGGCTTGGGCACAGCAAGTGGGCGCTGCCAGCACTCATCATCATGAGTCTCTGGGGAGTAGGCGGCGGTATGCTGATCTACCTGGCCGGCCTCCAGGGCATCCCCACCGACCTCTATGAGGCGGCCGAAGTGGACGGGGCCACCGCTTGGCGGCGCTTCGTGCATGTGACCGTACCGCAGATGACCCCGGTCCTCTTCTTCAACCTCATCATGGGCATCATCGGCAGCTTCCAGGTCTTCACTGCCGGCTACATCATGACCGGCGGCGGCCCTCGCTACGCCACCTACTTCTACGTGCTCTACCTCTACAACAACGCCTTCCAGTACTTCCGCATGGGCTACGCCTCGGCGTTAGCCTGGATCCTAGCGGTCATCATCCTGTTCTTCACCCTTCTGGTGTTCCGCTCATCGACGGCCTGGGTCTACTATGAGGGCCAGCTGAGAGGGAGGGGTTAGCCATGGCGCAGTCCGCTACGGCACGCACGGTACGCTCGCAGGGGCCCCAAGCTTCCACCTTCCTCGGGCGGCGCTCGGTGCAGAAGGTGCTGAGCCGGGTCTTGGTCTACACCATGCTCCTCATCGGCGCCGCCATTCTGATGCTGCCCCTGGCTTGGCTGCTGTCCAGCTCGCTGAAGCAATCCGGCCGGATATTCCAGGTTCCACCGCAGTGGATCCCTGATCCCGTGGTCTGGGGCAACTACGCCGAGGTATGGCGGATGATCCCCTTCGGTCTCTACGTGCGCAATACCTCCCTGATCACCGCCGCCAGCATTGTGGGAGCCCTGGCGTCCTCCTCCATCGTGGCCTTTGGCTTCGCCCGGTTGCGCTTCCCCGGTCGCGACGCGCTCTTCCTGATCTTGCTGGCCACCATCATGATCCCAAGCCAGGTGACCCTGATTCCCACTTATGTCATGTTTAGGATCGTCGGCTGGCTGGACAGCTACTACCCCTTGATCGTGCCCGCGTTCTTCGGAGGCGGCGCCTTCAACATCTTCCTGCTGCGCCAGTTCTTCATGAAGCTGCCTCTGGAGCTCGACGACGCGGCCCGCATCGACGGCTGTAGCACCTTCGGTATCTTCCGGCGCATCCTTCTGCCCCAGTCGCGACCCGCTCTCGGCGTCATCGCCATCTTCCTGTTCATGGGCAACTGGAACGACTTCTTCGCACCCCTCATCTACCTCAACTCACCTGACAAGTACACACTTGCCCTAGGACTCAATATGTTCCGCGGGACCCAGTACACCGCCTGGCACCTGTTGATGGCCGCCTCCACCATGACGGCCATTCCCTGCATGATCCTGTACTTCCTGGCCCAGCGTTACTTCATCCAGGGCATCGTGTTCACCGGAATCAAGGGATAGCATAGCCACAGAGGCACGGAGACACGGAGCGCGCTCGAAGAGCGATAGCTTCGTGCCCCGCGCCGGCTGCAAGGAGTCGCACAGTGGACGAAGTACGCATTGCCGTCGTCGGTCTCGGTGGTCGGGGGGTAGGCACATGGCTGGGGATGCTCCAAGCCCTGCCCGGTTACCGCATCACCGCGATATGTGACCCGCTGGAGTACCTGCACGAGCGGGCTATCTCCCGGCTCCAGCGGCCCGACGAGGTGCGCGTCTACAGCCGCTACGAGGAGGTGCTCGATGATAGCGATGTGGATGCCGTCGCCCTGGCGGTACGCTGCCGGGAACAGGGCGCCCTGGCGGCCATGGCCCTCGAGGCGGGCAAGCACGTCAACTGCGAGGTGCCCGCCTGCCACAGCCTCAACGACTGCTGGCGCATCGTCCTCGCCCAGGAGCGCTCCGGCAAGGTGTACCAACTGGCGGAACAGACGCGCTACTGGGGCTTCGTCGAGGCCTGGCGCAAGCTCGTGGCCGAGGGCAAGTTGGGCCACGTCACCCTCTGCGAGGGCCAGTACTTCCACTACTACGTCGGCCAGCATTTCCGCGACCCCAAGTCGGGCACCTTCGTTCACCCGAGCCGCCTGGCCGACTACCCGGAAGCCGCCGGCACCTGGATGAACGAGATGCCGCCCATCCACTACCTGCCCCACGAGCTCAGCCCCATGCTCAAGGTGCTAGACGACCGTGTGGTCCAGGTGGTGGGCATGAGCACTCGCCCGCAGAGCTACGCCCATCCGCAGATCCAGACGGCCGACATGCAGATGGCCCTCATGAAGACGGAGAAGGACGCTATCCTGCGCATGGCCGCCTCCTTCGCCCAACCCCACCCGGAGGCCAACTACCACTGGTACCACGTCCAGGGCACCGGCGGCGCGCTGGAGTGGAAGCGCGCCAACCGGGACATGCCGAAGATGTGGCTGGCCGACGGCCAGATGCACGACCTGGCCGAGGTGGATTGGCGCTATGAGCGCACCGACGCCCCCGCCGAGGCGCGGGGTAGCGGTCACGGCGACGCCGACTACTACGTCCACGCCGCCTTCCGCGACGCGATCCTTCACGGCAAGCCCCTGGAGTTTGACGTCTACCGCGCCATGGACACCGCCGCACCGGCCGTTCTCGCCGCTGAGTCCATGGCTCAAGGGAGCGTACCGCTGGCCGTGCCCGACTTCCGGCCCGGCCCCAACCGACCCAAGGGCGCCGCGCCCACGTAGTCCGTCGCAGGAGAAAGCACAATGGCTGAATATGGAATCGGGATCTGGGGGGCAGGTTGGGTGGCCGGCGAGCACGCCCACGCCTACTTCGCGAACCCCCACACGCACGTAATGGCGGTGGGCAGCCGCACCCTTGAGGGGGCCAAGCGGCGCATCGACGAATGGGGTATAGGTGGCGCCCAGGCATATGACGACCTCGAAGCACTGCTGGCCCACCCGGACGTGAACCTGGTGTCGGTCTGCACGCCCAACTACCAGCACGCCGCCGACGTCGTGACCATCGCCGCCGCCGGCAAGCATATGCTGATTGAGAAGCCACCTGCCACGGACCTGGTCGGGCTGCGCGCCATGCGCGACGCCGTCCGGAAGGCGGGCGTGAAGACGCATGTCGGCTTCGTGCTGCACTGGCACCCTCTGTTCCAGGCGGTCAAGCAGGTGGTCGCCGATGGCCTGCTCGGCCGGGTGATCATGGCCCAGTTGGACTACTGGCACCGCCTGACCGCTGAGGACGAGTTGCCCCTATACGCCTGGCTGGTGAACAAGGAGAAGGCGGGCAGCATCTTCCTCGCCGGCGGCTCCCACCCCATGGACGCCGTGCGCTGGTTCCTGGGCGGGGAGATCGTGGAGGCCTATGGTTACTCCACCCATCCTTCCGGCGACTATGACCACGCCACTACCACGATCGGCATGCTCCGCTTCGACCACGGGGCCATCGCCAAGATCAGCGCCTGCGTGGAAGCCTACATCCCCTACACCTTCAACATTGACCTCCTCGGCGAAGAGGGGACGCTGCGCGACGAGAAGGTCTACAGTCGCAAGCTGGGCAACGGCAAGGAGTGGGTGGATCTGGGCGCCGCCGCCCCCCGCAGCGGCGAGGTGAGTGCGCACCCGTTCCAGGGCGAGATTGACTACTTCGTTGACTGCCTAGATCGGGGGGTGGACTCCGAGATCAACCTGGAGGATGGCGTCAAGACCACGGAGGCCTGCCTTGCCGTAGACATCGCCGCCGCCACCGGCAAGCCCGTTAAGCTGCCGCTGCTGTAGCCCAGCAGAGACTAGCCACAGAGTCGCGGAGACACAGAGAGTCTGCGGGAGCATCTCTGTGACTCTGTGCCTCCGTGGCCAATCCTACTAAGACGTGAGCGGAGACGGCACCATGGGAAAGAAGACCTACGACGACCACGACCTTGAGTACATCAAGCGCGTCCTCGCCGAGCCGCAGGACATCACCGGCAACAAGATGGTGGCCGAGTTCGAGGAGAAGTTCGCCGAGAGGATCGGCTCCAAGTACGCCGTGGCCGTCTGCAACGGCATGTGCGGTCTGCACACCCTGTTGGCCGCCGCCGGTGTTGGGCCCGCCGTCGAGGTCATCGTGGACCCCATCGTGCAGTTCGGGGCCCTCGCCGTCCTGTACAACAACGGTGTGCCCATCTTTGCCGACGTGGATCCGGCCACCCACAACATGGACCCGGCCTCCTTCGCCGCCCGCATCACGCCCGACACCAAGGCCGCTGTCATCACTCACCTGTGGGGCCTCCCCGCCGAGGTGGCCCAGATCCGCGCCGAGGCCGACAAGCACGGCGTCATCGTCGTGGAGGACTGCGCTCACGCCATCCTCGCTGAGCACAAGGACAAGAAGGTAGGCGCCTGGGGCCACGCGGGGATGTTCAGCTTTCAGGCCTCCAAGCACCTGAGCACCGGTGACGGCGGCATGCTCACCCTCAGCGACGAGGGGCTGCTCCAAGAAGTCCGCTCCCTGATGAACTGGGGCGCCGCCCCGGATCGCATGGCCTACAACTTCCGCATGCCCGGCATCGTTGCCGCCGTCGGCCTGGCGCAGCTGGAGCGCATAGACGACTACGTCCAGCAGGATGTGGACAATGCCCAGCTGTACCACCAGGCCATCGAGGGCTGTGACTGGCTCGTTCCCCAGGCCCTGCCTTCGTATAGCACTCATTCGCAGCACATCTTCACCCTGGCCTTCCACGGTGAGAAGCAGGGCATTGACTACGAGGAGTTCAAGCGGGTCAGTCGGGAAGAGGGGGCGGGTCTAGGCTTCGGCTACACCCAGCGCACCTGGAAGGAGGCCCAGATCGTCGCCGCCTACCAGTTCCCCACTTTCTCCGTACCGGTGGCCTACGGCAAGGGCTGCCCCAGCCGCTGCCCGCACTACGCCAAGCAACTGCCCTACCGGGACGGCTACTGCCCCAACGCCGAGGACCTGATGCCGCGGCTCTGCCTGCGGGGCCTCAGCAGCGGCACCCGCGACGACATCGCCCGCGGCGCCGATGGCCTTCGCCACGCCATCGAGCGCGTCAGCTAGCGGGCGCAGGAGGATAGCGCCGTGAGCCTCGGTATGGCCGGCGGCCTGGCGTCGGTGTACTGCCCGAGCGCTTTCGCCCAGGCGGCCCGCCGGATCGAGGGCCTCCAGTACGTGGCAGCGGCCAATACCGGCCGCCCCGCGGCCGCCATCAAGGCCGTACTCCGCCAGAGCCCGGCGGAGTAAGCGGCGAGGTACACAGTGCGGCTCTACGAGGAACCGGTAGAGATGGTGTGGCGGGAGTCGCTGGTCGCAGTGTTCGTCTGCGCCGAGTGCAGCCGCCTGTGCGAGCTAGTGGAGGGGCTCGCCCCCTTTGGGCGTGCGCCTCTACATCGCCAAAGCCGTTGCCAACACCGTGGAGCGGGCCGACCGCTTCGTTCAGGCCTGCCGCCGTGGCATCCGGCCCGAAATGCCGGTGGACGATTCCGCCCGCACTCTGGCCGCCGATCTCGCCGCCAAGCAGTCCACCGATGGCGGGCTACCGCTGACCATCGTCCCCCTCACCGAGGAGCGCTAACCGGTGCCGGACCTCGTGACCCTCGCTGAGATCCGCGATAGACTCCGCGCCCTGGGCTTAGGGCCGGGCGAGTCAGTGATGCTGCACTGCGCCCTGAGCAGTATCGGCCGCGTTGAGCGTGGGCCCGACGGCCTAATTGACGCGGTGCTCGAGGCGGTGTCGCCCGGAGGCACGGTGATGATGCCCGCCCTGCCCGACATCTACCAGCCCTTCGACGTCCTGGCCTCACCCTCGACCGTCGGTTGGGTGAGCGAGGTGTTCTGGCGCCGACCGGACGCCTGCCGGAGCCGCCACCCCAGCCACTCGGTGGCCGCCATCGGCCCCTTGGCCGAGACCCTCACCGCCGGGCACGAAAGCACCGATCCCACCGGCGTGGACAGCCCCTATGACCGGCTCCGACTGCGCAACGGCTGGATCGTGCTCATGGGCGTGGACCACGACCGCAACACCATGCTGCACCTCGCGGAGTCGCTCGCTGAAGTCCCCTACCTGCGTCGCGCAGAGCTCCAGGTGCAGTCACGCAGCTGCTTGCGCACCGTCGCCGTCGAGCACATGGCCTACGGGCACCGCCAGTTCATCGGACTCGATCGTCGCCTCACCGGGGCCGGGCTGCAGCAGCTCGGGCGCATCGGCGACGCCGTCGTCCGGGTGATGCGCTCCCGGTCGCTTCTAGACCACGTCATCGCTCTGCTCCAGTGTGACCCGGCCGTCCTCCTCTGCAGTAAGCCCAGCTGCATCTTCTGCCGCTGGGCGCGGGCCCAGATCGCGGCGGTACGCGAAGGCGCGCCCGACACGGAGGACTGGGCGGCGGTGACGGCGCGGGAAGGTTGCGGCGATCCGCGCTGCGAATGCTGCGTGGTGTAAGAGTGGCCACAGAGACGCGGAGACACGGAGCACTGCTTCCTGAACAAGTGGGGGAGGGCGCAACGCGCAGGCTGCTGGCCCCGCTCCCCCTCGCCGGCTGGCGCGATGCGCTGGAGGCCGCGGCGGGCCTGGGCCTAACCGCGATAGAGCTGCAGGCCGGCTGGCTGTCGCAAGGCGATACGCCGGAGGTCGCCGCCGCCAGCGCCACTCACGGAGTACGCCTCGTAGCTCTGAACGGCAGCCTAGACCAGTTGCTGTCGCTCGGGGCCGCCGCCCTCCGCCCGTGGACCAGCTTAGGCATCCAGCACCTTGTTGTGAGCGAGTGCAGCGGCGCTACTACCGAGCTGAACGCGCTCAGCGACCTGGCGGGACAGCTCGGCGTGACGGCACTGCTGACCAATGCTGCCGGCGGCTGGCCCGACAGCGCCGACCTCGGCCGGTTGGCGAGCGACCGGCGTTATCCCTCCCTTGGCGCCTGCTACGATCCCGCCGCTGCCGTGGCCCGGCGGCGCCATCCGTACCTCGCCGACATGATGGCCGGGCCGCTGAAGCGGGCCGTACGCATCCTCCGGCTACGGGACGCGCTCTTCGATGGCCGCGAGGTACTCCCCGACAAAGGCAACGCCGAGCTCCGCGAACTGGTCTCCGCCCTCGAAGCCCGTACCTATCGGGGCTGGTACGCCCTCTCGCCGGTGGGCGAGGGTCCGTACCCAGTCCGGCTTGCCGCCGCTCACGCCGCCGTCACGACGATGCTCGACGAGCTCTAGAACCGCGCCCGGCCGCCGGCCGAGGCGGCCGTATGGAGGTCACCCATGCACATAGTGGTTCTCTACCGCCCCGATCAGCTCGTCAGCGCCTACGGCCGCTTCACCGGCGAGATCCTCAGGTCCGAGGGGTTCGCCGGCTACGAGATGCGCGAGTGGCGCCCCGGCGACCCGCTGAGCCTCGAGGATGCCGCCGCCACGATTCTCACGCCGTGCATCCTGCAGTACCCGGAGGTGGACGCCCTCCGCGACTACGTGGAGCAAGGCGGCAACCTGATCGCCTTCCAGCCCATGGCTCACATGCACAAGGCCTTCGGCACCAATCCCCTCAACAAGGTGCTCCTGGACGGATACGTCAAGCCCGTCGGCACCTACCGCGTCGGTCGCATGATCGGCGGCGAGAGCATCCAGTTCCACGGCTCGGCGAGCAAGGTGGTGCTTGGTCCGGACTATGAGCCCGTCGCTTGGCTCCACACGGAGACCGACGAGCCCAGCCCCCATGCCGCCGTCGCCACCGCCAAGATCGGCCAGGGCACCTTCACCTTCTTCGCCTACGACCTGCCCGCCACCGTCGCCGCCATTCGCCAGGGCGACCCCCGGCTGGCCTACCAGTCCACCGCCGGCTTTGCCAGCGACCACCTGCAACGCCCCAACGACCTCTTCAGCGGCCACCTGGACACCGCCAAGGGCCACATCCCCCAGGCCGACGTGCACTGCAACCTGCTCACCCACGTGATCAACAAGGTCACCGCCGAGCCTCAGCCGCGCCTCTGGTACTTCGAGCGGCCGGAGATGACCAGCGTGGTGGTCATGACCAGCGACGACGACTGGTCCACCCTGGAGCACTACAACGCCCTCCTGGCCGCGGTGGAGGAGGTGGGCGGGCACATCCACGTCTTCATGGTGCGCGACTCGCGCCAGCCGCCCGAACGCGTCCGCGCGTGGATCAAGCGCGGGCACTCCTTCTCCCCCCACACCAACCCGCGCATCCAGGAGATGGACCCCTACTGGCACATGACCGAGAGCATCCGAGTGCACAAGGCGGAAGCGGAGGCCAACTACGGCATGCCCTCCCGCGTCTACCGCTCCCACTGCGTCCACTGGCAGGGCTATGTCGAGTCGGCCCGGATCCTCGCCGACGCCGGCTACCAGATGGACAGCAGCATCATCAGCCTGCTCGACAACTGGGGTCTCTACACCAACGGCTCCGGCCGCCCCATGCGCTTCGTGGATGAGAACGGCGACATCATTGACCTCTTCGAGCAGTCGGTGAACTTCTACGACGACGGATCGGTGATGAAGGTGCTCACCGAGGAGCCCGAGACCGAGATCGCCCGCGCCACCCTCGCCGTCCGGGAGGCGGCCAGCAAGTACTTCGTCCCCTTCGGCTTCCTCTCCCACCCGGTCAGCTTCTTCACCTACAGCAGCCGCTTCGTGAAAGGGGTGCTGAAGAATGCCCACGAGATGGGGCTGCCCGTCCTCAACATGGACGAGTTCCTTGAGTTCACCCTCGCCCGTGACGCTGCCCGCATCGAGTCCCGCTCCGCCAGCGAAGACAGCCTCTCCTTCACCGTCACCTTGGGCCGCAGCGGCACCGGCGTCACCGCTATGGCCCCCGTGCCTTCCGGCAAGCAGGTGTCATCGGTCAGGCTGAACGGCGCGCCAGCCGAGTGGACGACCCGAAAGGTGCACGGCTGGGACTACGTCCTAGTCGGGCTTCCCGCAGGAGAGGTAGGCACCGCGGCCGAGATCCGCCTGCGATACGCTGCCGCACCGGAGAGCCAGTGAGGGCCTGCGAGACGGCTCTGAGTCTACAGGTCTCCAAGTACATTGATACAGGAGTACCGATGGACAAGTCCCAAGGCTACATCATGGAGTACATGACCGTTCCTGAGATGCGCGAGGCGTTAAGCAAGACGCGCACCGCCATCCTACCCATGGGGGTGGTAGAGCAGCACGGCTACCACCTGCCCCTGTACACCGACGTCTACAACTGCTACGAGATCGCCAAGCGCGTGGCGCCGGTGGCCGGCTGCGTGGTCGCGCCGCCCATCATCTACTCTTTTTCCGGCGGCGAGCTGCCCGGCACCACCGACATCAGCCCGCAGACGCTCTCCCTGGTCACCATGGACATCATCAAGTCGTTGGCCAACCAGGGCTTCAAGAACACTGTCATCCTGCTCGGCCATGGCGGCAGCGAGAACCAGCGCGCCGCCCTCGACGCCGCCGACATGTTCTACCGCCGCAACGGCCGCTACCGCGACATCCGCCTCGCCACCGTAACCTTCACCGAGCTCACGCCGTCGGTGAAGGAGTGTTACGCCGCCCACGACTTCCATGCCGCCTACCTCGAGACCTCGCTCATGCTCTACTGGCATCCGGAGCTGGTGCGGCCGAAGGAGCTGTGGGTGACGGACACACCCGAGCTTATGGACCTCTTCTACCAGGACCAGGACGCCTACCAGGTTCGCACCAAGGCCGTGGACCACCCGCTGGTGGTGCCGGTAGTGACCCAGCATGCCGACATGCAGGTGGGCGTTATGGGCGACCCGACCAACGCCAACGCCGAGTTCGGCCGTAAGGTCTGTGAAGAGGCCGTCGCCGGCCTGGTGGATCTCATCCGCAAGATGGAAGCGGCCGAATGACGCGACGGGCAGCGGTGTCCGACCCTGTAGACGGCGCCAGCGGCCGGCGGGTGGCGATCGGCGCCCTCTGGGACGTGGGCGAGGTGATTGACCTCAGCGGGGGGCTCCACAACGGCATGTGGCGCATGCGCGATCCCTACCGGCCAGTAGAGATCACGGAGATCCCCCTGGCGGGCAACTTCAACATCGTAGAGTACTCCGTCTACGCTCAGGAAATCCGCATGCCGGTGCAGGCGTCTACTTACCTGGAGACCGCCGCCCACATGTACCCCGAGCGCGAGAAGATGGACGAGCTACCCCTGGAGCAGCTCTTCCCTTCGGCAGTGGTGCTCCAGATCCCGCGCGGACCCGAGGAACTGATCACCGCCGACGACCTCGAGGCGGCGCTGGCCGCCGTAGGCGAGACGGTGCACCCAGGCGACGCTCTCCTCATCGCCACCGGCTGGGACAGCCACTGGGACGAGCCCGACTTCATGACCCACTCGCCCCACTTCCGCTACTCCGCCGTGGAGTGGGTTGTGGAGCATGAATGCGGCATTCTGGGCTCCGACGCCGCCAACTGGAGCGACCTGAGCGAGAAGCCTTCTTTCTTCCCCATGTTCTTCCAGTCGTCCACGCTGCTGCTGGCGCCCCTGGTCAATCTGACCCAGGTGCCGGTGGCCAGGGTGCAGCTCGTCGTGACGCCCCTACGCATTCGGGGCGCTTGCGCCTCGCCCTGCCGCGCCCTGGCCCTCGTGCCCCGGTAGTAGACCCCGCTCGCAGACACCGAAAGGCCCCCGTCCGCGATGGACGGGGGCCTGCCCTTGCCACCTGTGCCGGAGTGCTGCCTACCAGCAGATGGGCGTATCGCCACTGCTAGCGGATGGCTTAGTGCAGGTGGCCACCGTCATGGCGCTGTCGGGGTTCGATCCCGTTGAGATCGTCTTGCGGAAGGTGTACACCCGCCCCCGAATGATGACGCGCACGCTGAAGGGCACTTCCGCCGGAGACTCGGAGCAGTCGTCGTACCACACCACCTTGATCAGGTACGTGCCCGTGGGCGCGCCGCCCGACCCCGCCGGCGGCCAGTAGATGTTCTCCGGGCGGCCGGACACGAAGTTCTCGCACTTGTTGTCCAAGTCAAGCTGGCCGTTTGTCCCGGATCTATCATGCTGGTAGTAGATCTCCTCGCCGCTCGGCTCAACCACATGCAGATCCAGGTCCACACCGTCCGTCCAGTTGAGCGTAACCTGCACCTCGCCCGTCCCAGCGGAGTAGTCCGGCTGGCCGTTGTTGGGAACGCCCAGGCAAGGGGGGTAGCCGTTCAGCACCGCGCCGCTCGTCGGCGGGACCACCAGCGTGACCGTGGACGGAGTGGAGCTGTTGAGCGTTACCGGGGCGCTCACCGCATAGCGGGCGTCGGCCGAGCTGGCGCCGCCCCAACGATAGTAGAAGGTGTACGTGCCCTTGGGGAGCGAGTTTTCCACCCAGGTCGCATCGGTCGACCAAGGCACGCTGCGGCTCCACTGCGGCCAGGCGACCGTCGCTGGTGAGGCGCCCGATTCCAGCGCCGCCGTGGCGACGCAGATCCAGGTGCCGGCGATGTTGGAGCCGGTGCCCAGCTGAGTGGACCAATAGAACCGTCCCTGGGTGCGGAACGACTCCGATTCCACCGGGCGGAAGACGGTGAAGTGCTGCGTTTCCACCGACACCGTCCGCTTCTGCGCGTCGGTGGTTGACGGCGCCGGCTTCCACGTCCGGCTGGCCTCGTCGTATAGCATGACTCCCACCGTGCGCAGATCCTTGCCCGCCGGGACCGGGAACGACACCTTGACCGGGGCGGAGAAGTTGAAGCCGCTGGGGCCGAAGGTGTAGGCGTTGCTCAGCCCCGTGAAGCCCGCCGGCAGCGGGGCGGTGTTCACGTACTCGTCCACACTGAAGGTCATGGCGCCCACCTGCCCATCCACCGTTGGCGAGACGGCTCCGGCCGGCACGGTCACGCTCACTCCGCTCGTGGTGGTCAGGGTCCCTGACTGGTTGGTGTTGACGACCCTGCTCGCCTGCTCCAGCGGGCGTCCGCCCATCAGGGCCGGCAGGTAGGCCGTGTGCGAGAGCGTGCCGGTGCCCTTGGCCCGCACCACCACATCGTCCACAAAAGCGCCCTGGCCGCTGCCAGAGCCGTCCGAGGTGAAGGCGAAGGCGATCCAGACATTGTCCTTGCCGAGGGCGCTCCCGAGGCCGGGGATACTGCCCAGATCGAGGACTGGATCCACTGACTCCCAGCCGTTCGTCGTGCCGTAGACGGTCATCCCGTAGAAGGTCTCACCATCAGTGGAGGCCAGGTATGAAAGGTAGTCATTCTCTGAGGTGGTGTTCAGCTTAAGCCAGAAGGTGAGCTCCGCTGCGGTGGCCCCCTGGAGCGAGAACGGTCCGTAGATCAGCCAGTCTCTGGCGATGTCGGGCGGGTACTCAGTGCCGCAAATCGCGGCTGACCCTGTCGCTCCCCCGCCATGGGCCATCGCGCTGTAGCTGCCGCTGTGGGCTTCGCAGTCCCTCTTGCCCCAGACGTAGGCCGCCGGTACCGGGACTCGCAGCCATTCGCTGGCCGGGAAGTCCCCCTCGAAGCCCTCAGACATGACATTGGTCCAGGTACTGGACAGAGCCGCTTCCGCCAGCTCCGGCATGGCGACCCCGGGGTCGAGCGGCTCCGAGAGGGTGAAGATGCCGGGGACGATGGTGAGCTCGGAGGACTGAGCGTGGACGATCGGTGCGGGCTGACCGGGACCCCCAGGACCGGAGAGAGCGGACAGGAGCACCAGAAGCAGCACGGCGGCGACACCAAAGAGCGCACTACGAACAGACTCGACGCGACTCATACCCCTCCTCCCTCCCAACATGATCCAGCTCTGGACCAACGCTCCCACATTGTAGCGTCATGCTATGATGCGGCCAGCCCCCTTGCTGCAGAGATAGTGCCCTCGCTTAGGGGTTGCGTCCGTTGCCGTTGCCGCTTGCCTTCAGCTTCCGCCGCTCCTCGGTGTCCAGGATGCGCTTGCGCAACCGGTGGCTCTTGGGCGTCACCTCGACCAACTCGTCGGCGCCGATGTACTCGATCGCGTCTTCCAGCGAAAGGGTCTGCGGCGTCTCCAGGTGCACCAGCACATCCGCATTCGAAGAGCGATGGTTGGTCAGGTGCTTCTTCTTGGCCACGTTGACGGCAAGGTCGTCCTCGCGCGGCGTTATACCCACGATCATGCCCTGGTACACGTCCACTCCCGGCCCGATGAACAGCCGGCCTCGCTCCTGAGCGTTCTCCAGGGCGTAGGCGGTTGATAGGCCCGCCTCCCAGGCCACCAGTGAACCTGTGTTACGGCGCCTGATCTCACCGACGTACGGACCGTAGCCGTGGAAGACGCTGGTGACAAGGCCCGTCCCGCGGGTGGCCGTCAGGAAGGCGTTACGGAACCCGAGCAGGCCCCGGGTGGGCACCAGGTAGGCGCAGCGCACCACGCCCTTGTCGTCGGTATGCATGTCCTGCAGTTGGCCCTTGCGCTGTCCCAGCATCTCAACGACGACGCCCCAGTAGTCCTCGGGCACCTCTATGCGCACCTCATCGATGGGCTCCAGCGTCTCTCCCGTCCTCGGGTCCTCCCGCAGGATGACCTCCGGGGCGCTTACCTGGAACTCATAGCCCTCCCGGCGCATAGTCTCGATCAGGATGGCTAGGTGCAGTTCGCCTCGTCCGCTGACGATGAAGGTGTCGGCGCTACCGGTCGGCTCCACCCGCAAGGCGACATTGCGCTCCAGTTCGCGCTCCAGCCGCTCCTTGAGCTTGCGGCTGGTCACCCAGGTACCTTCCTGGCCGGCGAAGGGGGAAGTGTTCACTCCAAAGGTCATTCGGACTGTAGGCGCCTCCACCACGATGGGTGGCAGCCCACGCGGGTCATCCGGATCGGTGATGGTGTCCCCAATACCGATGTCGGAAAGACCCGTCACGGCCACGATCTCGCCCGCCGTGGCCTCGTCCACTTCGACCCGGCTCAGGCCCTCGTAGATGTACACCTGCGCCGTCTTCTCCAAGTGCAACTCCCCGTCCCGATCCAGACGCGCCACCGGCGACCCGGGCTTGAGGCCGCCGGACGAAAGCCGCCCCACCGCGATCTTCCCCTTGTAGGGGTCGTAGTCCAGATTAGTCACCAGGAGCTGCGTCGGGCCGTCCGGATCGACGAGCGGTGCCGGAATGGAGTCCACGATGGCATCGAAGAGCGGCTGCAGGTGCCCCACCAGCCGGTCGGGGGCCGTGCCGGCAGTACCCTGGCTCGCTACGGTGTAGATGACCGGGAACTCGGCCTGCTCTTCCGTGGCGCCCAGGTCCACGAATAGGTCGAAGGTGGCGTTCAGGGACCAGTCGGGGCGCGCGTGATTCCGGTCCACCTTGTTGATGACCACGATGGCCCTACGCCCCATCTCCAGAGCCTTACGGAGCACGAACCGCGTCTGCGGCATGGGGCCCTCGGCGGCGTCTACTAGCAGGAGCACCCCGTCCACCATGTTCAGGACCCGCTCCACCTCACCGCCGAAGTCGGCGTGACCGGGCGTGTCCACGATATTGATCTTCACCCGGCCGTAGCGGATGGCGGTGTTCTTGGCCAGGATGGTTATGCCCCTCTCCCGCTCCAGATCGTTGGAGTCCATCACCCGCTCGGGCACGGCTTCGTTTTCTCGAAAGACGTGCGACTGGCGCAGCATGGCGTCAACCAGGGTGGTCTTCCCGTGGTCGACATGGGCAATGATGGCGATGTTCCGCAGATCCCTACGCTCGATCATGTATCACACTATCCCACTGGTCCGGCGGCGCGCCGGTACTGGATTGTCGCCCAATGCAGAAAAAGGGCCCCGGCGGGCGACATTGCCGGGGCTGACCGAAATCAGACTCTACATTGTACGCCAGAACGCGCATCCGCGCACGTGGCGGCATAGCCGTCACCGACTCTTGCGGCCCGGAGGTGGCCGCCGGTACCCCGGCTCCGTCACGTCCACGCACTCTATGTCCCAGCAGCGCGCCAGGCCCTCCACCAGGTGAGCGACGTGCCCCAGCCCGAGGGCGAAGTGATGCGTCGGCCCCTCCAGGCTCCAGTTCTCGATGAACCCGGAGACATCGGGCGGGAAGCGGCCGCGAGTGTTCGTGTTGCCCGTGGCCGGTATGCGACCCGGCAACGACTCCCCCTCCGCCAGCACCAGCTTGAAGCGACCGTCGTGCGTCTGCGTCAAGCCCACACAGGTGATAGGCCCGTGCTTGAGCTGAAACTCCACGCTTACGCCGGAGCCGCGCTTCCCGTGGTAGATGCCCAGGCCGCGCAGCACCGGCTTCCCCTGCGCCAGGGCGATGTGATGGGGACCGTCGTGTCCGACTAGGACGATGTCGTTATCGAAGTCACAAGGGTGGATCTCGGCGAAGCTGCCGCCGGCGCCGAGCCGATCCAACATCAGCATGGCGACGCAGGTCTTTATGTCAAGCTCACCGGCAATGGGCACGCCCTGGCCAATAAGAAGCGAGCTGCCCACGATCAGCGAGGCGCCCAGCCGCTCGTTGGCGTTGCCGGAGACCCCCCGGTAGTAGTAGGCCAGGCCGGTCAGGCCGAAGTCCTCAACGAGTCGATCCAGCCCGCACGCCACCTTCGCCGACCAGGCCAGGTCCTCGGGCGACACCGGCCCGGCGATGGGGTCCGAGCCCGGCGGCGGGAAGTGGAAGGCGGCCCGGATCTCCTCCAGCTTCACCTCCTGCTCGTGCTCGGCCACCGCCGCCACCCGTTCGTGCAGGTCGTCCAGCTCGAGGTGCTGGCAATGCATGCCGAACTGGCCGTCGAACATGGTCGGATCGGAGTTCATGTCCAGCATGCCTTCGTAGACATGCCCCATGACGCCGATCGTCGCCTCACGGACGGTGGCATAGGCGCGCGCCACGCGGCACCAATCGAGCACCCTCTGCCAACTGGCCTCATCGTGCAGGGTGCCGACGACCATGCCGGGGATCTCGATTCCCGCCCGTATCAGAGCGTTGCACACCTCCGGCAGGCTCGTCTGGTTGTCGTGCTCGAGCTGCATGAAGGTCGTGGCGTGCTCATAGTCCATGGCCCGAGTGGGCTGGAGCGAGATGATCACCATCGGCACGCCGGCGCGCTGCACCACCGGTAGGACGGTGCTGCTCATGGCGTAGGTGCTCATGTAACAGAAGAGGAAGTCCACCCCTAGCTGGCGGAAACGCTCCCCCGCCGCCACCGCTGCGGGCGGAGTATCAACCAGCCCGGCCGACACCACCGCCGCACCTTCCTGTCGCAGACGGTCCTCGAAGAAGCCCTGGTGCGCCACCAGGCGATCTCGCAGGCCGGGGAACTGGTCCCAGTAGAACCAGCAGCCGCAGCCGAAGACGCCGATCCTGGCCGAACCGTTACCCTCCATTGCCCCTCCCCTGCCCAAGGCGCACCCACCCCGCCGCCACCACCGTCACCAAGATCAGGGCCGCGCTCAGGCCCAGCAGTCCCCACTTGATGAACGTAAACGCAGGCGCCAGCACCGCCGCCCAGGCACTCGGCTCCGGGTAGCGGGCCATGACGGCGGCCGCGCTGAGGTTCTCCAGGTAGTCGGCCACAACGCCGGCCAGCGGCACGAGATTGCCGTATCCTCCCCACCGCGACGCCGGCCAGGCGCGAGGGGATAGCCAGCCAAGAACGCTCACCAGCGACGAGCCGTAGACCAGCGGCCACACCAGGTCAAACGTGAAGCGCGCCCGCACGTACTCCCGCCGCCCCTCCTCCCCATAGGCCTCCGCCATGCGGTAGAGGTCGGCGGAGGAGTAGACGAGCGAGAGATCCGGCGAGCCCTCCCCGCCCGAGAAACGGTCCGCTCTGGCCGACTCGGCGGGCAGAACCAGGACAGCGAAGAGCACAAAGGCCGCAGCCGCGAGTGCCACCACCGGCACCGTGCTCCGCTCCCTCAGCCATGCCGAGAGCGCCTGCACCCTAGTGCGCCTCCGCCAGGCTCACGTAACGCCCATCAGCCTCGGCCGACCGCTGCAGCGCCTCGACCACTCGCTGGGCCTCGAGGCCATCGCGGAAGGACGGAGAGTATGTCGACAAGCCGCCGCGGGCTACGTTGGTGAGGAAGTCGTAAGCCCCGGCCACGTGGAACCGCGTCCAGCCCTGCGTGCACTTCGCGCCCGGCAAGGCGCCCTTCTCCGGATATCTCCCCAGGACCGGGATCTGCCGCCAGCCCCGCTCTCCGCCCAGGGGCTGGTCCGACCCGCGAGCATCGTAGGCGAACAGCCAGTCCGGCTCCATGAGGTTGAAACGCAGGCCGCCGCGCTCACCGTACAGCTCCAGTCGCAGTTCGTCCTCGGCCCCAGTCGCCAGCCGCGAGAACTCCAGCGTCCCCACGGCGCCGTTGGCCAGTTCCGCCTGGGCCAAAGTCACGTCATCCACATCCACCGTTGCCTCGCCCTCCCCTTCTCCTCGGGGACGCCGACCGATGAAGGTGCGCTGCAGGCAGGACACGCTGCGGAATTCGCCCAGAAGCAGACGAACCAGGTCAATGGCGTGCACACCCAGGTCCATGACCGCTCCACCGCCGCTGCGGCTCCGGTCCAGCCGCCAGCTGAAGGGTCTCTGCGGGTCGATGTAGCCCGAGTGGAGATAGGCAGCCCGGAATTGCACCGGCCGCCCGAGAAACCCATCCTCGATCAGCTGCCGGGCTCGGCGAATTGCGGGAACGAAACGGTACTGCAGCGTCATCTGCGAGACGGTGTCTGCCCGCTCGGCTGCGGCCACCATCTCTGTCGCCTGTGCCACACTCAGCCCCAGCGGCTTGTCGCAGTACACGTGCTTACCAGCCTCGAGTGCCGCCAGGACCATCTCGTGGTGCATGTCGTTGGGTGTGCACACACTCACGGCCTGAACATCGTCGCGTTCCAGCAACTGGTGATAGTCCGTGGTAACCAGGCCGAAGCCGCCCGCGGCGCGCGCCTTGGACGCCGTCTGCTGCGTCGCGACGGCGACTCCCACCAGCCGCACCCAGGGCGCCCCTGGGTACGTCCACGGGACGCAGACGTAGGAGAGAGCGTGGATGCGCCCGATGAAGCCATAGCCCAAAATGCCTATGCCGATCTCGGCCATAGTTGCCCCCTGACCCTCGAAGAACGCTCGACCATGTTGCCGGCTTCCGCTACACTAGCGCGAGGGCAGGCGTGCTGTCCAGCTTCTCCGAATCGCTCGTCCTTGCCCATTCCTTGCGGCGCCGATCGCCGCCACACCATCGATCCGGTCTGCGGCGTCGCCTGTCCTCTACCATGATCGGCGGCACGGTGCGAGCCGGCCCGCGGGCTAGACCGCCAGGTGGCCTCGGCTGCCTGGCGGCAGAGTAACCGCAGCAAGGGGGAGTCGCCCGGTTCACCTCCCGATCAGTCTCAACTCGCGGCCAAGCCACTCCGGGTGCTGCGCGCCGTACCGGCCCCCGGCGCTGCCTCTACATTCGCTCCCACGGAGGGAGGTTCTGATGGATCGTCAACTGTGCTCGTCCTGCGGCAAACCCGTCGAGGCGACGTCGCCCCAACAGCCGGGGCGACTCCTCTGCGCCGACTGTGCCGCCCGCTCCTACCGGGACCGCAAGGGCACGTGGTGGGCAACAGGCGCCGGCGTTGCCCTCACTGCCATCTTCGTGGTCGTGGTGGCGCTTATCTCCCGCTCAGCACCGCCCACGCTCGATGGCGCCACTCTCGTCGTCGTCAGTGTGGTGCTGGCTCTCGTCCCGGCTGCCATCTGGATCGTCGTCTTCTACCGGCAGGATTCGCGCGAGCCGGAGCCAAAGCGCATGGTGCTTGCCGTCTTCATTCTCAGCGCCCTGCTGGCCCGAGCCGTGGGCATTCCGCTGGTGGAAGAGGTCTTCCGGGTCGGTAGCTGGCTCGACGCCGGGGTGCTGTACCACATCCTGGGTGCCGTTCTGGTGATCGGCTTCACCGAGCAGTTCCTTATCTATGCCGCCGTTCGCTATAGCGTCTACCCCACGCCGGAATTCGACGAGCGGGTGGACGGAATCATCTACGGCACGGCAGCCGGGCTCGGTTATGCCAGCCTGGTCAACGTGCAGTACGTCCTCCAGAGCGGCGGGCTGGACCTCACCGCCGGGGTGATACGCGTCGCCGTCACCGCCTTGGCCCTGGCCAGCTTCGGCGGCCTAACCGGCTATTTCCTGGGCCGGTGCAAGTTCGATGACGAGCCCGTATGGTGGATGCCCGCCGGCCTCACCCTGGCGGCGACACTCAACGGCCTGTTCGTGTACGCACTCGGCGAGGTGAGCACCACCGGAATTGGCCTCCAGGGTGGCGGCTACAACCCCTGGCCCGGCCTGATCCTCGCCACCGTCGTGGCGGCCGTCACCTTCGCCGCCCTCTTCTACCTCATCCGTCGGCTGGCGGGCCGTGCCCCGCAGGCAGCGGGAGCCTAAGGAGAGACAATGAACAGTGGCATGACTGCAAACGCCCAGAGGCGAGATCGCTGGTCCTCCGCGGCCGTTTTCGCCCTCACGGTGGTGGCCCTGCTCCTCGGCTGGGCCGTCAAGGCGGCCGCCGAGGGGCGGACCTCCGTGTACGAGGCCGACGGAATGCGGATCGCTTACCCGGCCGGCTGGGTGCGAGCCTCCTCCGACACTCCCGTGCTACTCCAAGTCGAGAAGCCGGTCAGCCCGGCCCGCACCACCCTCTCTCTGCAGCGGCGCCCCGTCACCGCCGAAACCGCCAATCCGCTCAGCGCTGTACATCAGGCCCTAACTCTCGAGCGGGGTCGCGGCTGGACCGCTTACCGGGTCCTGAACGTGGGTCCTTCGGCGGCCGTGCCCGGGCGCGAGGCACTCGAGGTGACGTTCGCCTTCGTGGAGACCAAGGCCAACCCCTTCCTCAGCGCCGCGCCAGTAGTAATGCTGGGGCAGGAGTACCTCTTCGCCGTCGATCAGGCAGTCCAGGTGGTCACCCTAACGGCAGCCGAGGACAACTTCGGCGGGGCGGTGAAGGACCTGAAGTCTTTCCTACGCTCCTCGCCCAAATGATCCGGCACCAGGAAGTAGCCGTTGATGGTAGATGCGCCGGCAGACTTTGCGCCGAGCGGGCCGGATCGGGGGCACTCAGCAGGAGCCGTGCACCGGCGTTGGCGCCGGCGGTCGCGGACCTATGGGGCCCCTCTACTGAACTTCGCGTCCGTCGACGTCCTGGACGAGTCCCATCGGGAGAGGCGAACGGTCTCGACCAAGACGAGCGGACGCTGAGGTCGATCTGCAGCTCCACGGCGGCGCCAGACGGTCCGTGTTGCCAGGAGTGGCGCTCACAGCTGCAGGGTAAGCGGGAGACGCGAGGTTCGCGTCTCAGCGGGCGAGCACCAGGCGAAAACCAAGTTGGGGCGGCTTCGGTCGCTCATTTGGAGGTAGAATGAGTCTTAGGCGCGGTCTGCCCATCGCTGTTCTGGTCGCGATTATCTTCTCGCTGCTTGCCTCAACGGTAGCCGAGGCACTGGACCGCGCTACCACTCAGCGGGTCATCAAGTCCGTAGTCCAGTTCATCGCCGTCGACGAGGGCAGACGCGGGATGCTGATCCCGAAGTGGACCGGCTCCGGCACAATCATCTCGCCGGACGGACTGATACTCACCAACTGCCACGTTGCCTATCCGGAGGCGATGTACGGGGCCGACAGCGGCTTCGACTACGACCTGCTCGCCGTCGCCCTGACGGTGGCTTCCGACCAGGCGCCCCAGCCGTCCTACATCGCCGAGGTGGTGCAGTACAGCGCCGATCTCGACCTGGCGGTGGTCCGTCTCACCAAGAGCATCGACGGCACCCCCGTCGACCCCGCCACCCTCAACCTTCCCTATCTGCCGCTCGGAGACTCAGACTTCCTCGAGATCGGCGACAACGTCTCCATCCTGGGGTACCCCGGGATTGGCGGCGAGACCATCACTTTCACCAGCGGCAACGTCAGCGGCTTCTCCAGCGCCCGTGGAGTAGAGGGACGCGCCTGGATCAAGACCGACGCCACCGTGGCCGGCGGCAACAGCGGGGGCACCGCGGTAGACGACGAGGGCCTGCTGGTGGGCGTGCCCACCAAGTTCGGCGCCGGAGATGACCTCGAGCTGGACTGCCGCCAGTACTCCGACACCAACAACGACGGCCGAATTGACGAGAACGACGCCTGCATACCCATGGGCGGCTTCATCAATGCGCTTAGGCCGGTCAAGCTGGCCCTTCCTCTCATCGAGGCCGCCCAGCACGGACTCCAGACCCAGCCGGCGCCGGAGGTGGTGCCGGGCCCGTCGTCCGTAGCCGGCGTGCCCACCATCAGCCGGCCCCTCTTCGCCCCCGCCGTCAACGACTTCGACCAGCCGGTCTCCGTGATGCAGTCGTTCCCCAGCGGGACCGAGACCATCTACCTGCTCTTCGACTACGACGGCCTGGAAGATGGCGCTAGCTGGCAGCCGGTCCTTGTCTATGACGGCGAGGTCTACGACGACATCTGGGCCCCCGCCAGCTGGAACGGAGGCGCCCGCGGTACCTCCTGGCTGAGCATCCAGAATGATCCCTTGGCCGACGGCGCCTACGAGTTCGTGATCAACTATCAGGGGCAGGAGATCGGATCCGCCAGCGTCACCGTGGGCGGAGGACTGCCCGCCGGACCCCAGATATCCGACATCCGTTTCGCCTCCGGCAACCAAACCGGTTACGTCTTTGCGGCCGGTTCTGCCGAAGTTGAGGCAAGCTTCGAGTATGAGGGCTTGGCGAGAAACCAGGACTGGAGCTTCGCCTGGTACTATGAACGCGAGGAGATCGGTCGCGGCGCAGGCACTCGTCTTCCGGGAGGATCCGGCACCGGCTCGCTGTTCCTCAGCCCTCCCCAAGGTCTGCAGGTGGGTGTCTACCGTCTGGAGCTGTTCCTGGACGACGTGCTCGCCGCCACCAGTGATCTCTACGTCGGCGGGCAGGGTGCCGCTGCGGAGGTCTTCGGGCCAGTGACCTTCGCCGAGGGGGTGGACCGGCGCGGCAATCCGCAGAACCCCGGCACCTCCTTTGAGCACGGCATCGGCGAGCTCTATGCCTTCTTCGACTACACCGGTATGCGCGACGGCTGGGACTGGACCCGCGAATGGGCGCTGGATGGCGAACCCATCGCCTCTGTGGACGATACCTGGAGTTACGGCGAGAGCGGCGAGGCTTTCTGGATCGCCATCAACAGCGACGAGGCTCTGCCCGTCGGCGACTACCAGCTCTCCCTGACTGTACTCGGAGAGGTGGTGCGGGAGGGCACCTGCTCGATCGCCGGCTCCCCGGAGCCGACTCCCACGCCTCTATCGCCGGCGGACGGACTGGAGGTCTACGGCTATGTCCTGGACGCGACCACCGGGCGCGGGATCCGCAGCGCCTTCTTCATCGTGCTGCAGCCCGGCGTCACTGTGGACCAGTTCGAGTGGGAGGAGGACCAGGTCTACGCCTGGGGCGAGACCGATCGCCGCGGCTACTACGAGCTACCGTTGCCACTCTTCCGCGGCGAGACGTATAGCATGATAGCGGGCGCGGAGGGCTACTACGGCATAGCCGAAGACGGCATCCTCATCGGCGACGACCTCGAGAGTCCCTTTGAGCTCTCGCTCACCCTACAACGGATTCGCTAGGCACCGCGACGTGGGCGAACCTGCCGCCCCCGGAGGGCTGACCGCATGCCCAGCCTGGTAGGACAGACGCTCGGGCACTACGAGCTCACCGCCCTTGTCGCCGAGGGCGCCCTCTGTCAGTTGTACCTTGCTCGCGAAACGGGGACGGATCGGGAGGCGGCCCTCAAGGTCGTCTACCCCACTGACGCCGACAGCGACGCGTTCCTGGAGCGTTCTCAGAGGGTCGCGCAGGGCGTGGCTGCCCTGCGACATCCGGGTATCATCGAGCTGCTGGGTTCGGGCGTATCCGAGCTAATGGGCGTCCGCGCCGCCTACCTGGCCAGTCCCTTCATCGAGGGGACGAGCCTTGAGCAGGAACTGGCGCGCCTGTCGGCTGCCGGCCGCAGCATGGAACCGCTTGCGGCCCTGAGGCTCCTCCAGTCGCTCGCCGCTGCTCTCGACTACGCCCACCACCGCGGCCTACGGCACCTCAACTTGAAGCCCTCAAACGTACTGCTTCGCGCGGACGGCGAGCCCCTGATCACCGACTTCGGCCTCGCCGAGATCGTGGGCCCCCAGCGGCTTCTGGCCGCCTGCCCCGAGCCGGCGCGACCGTACCTCGCCCCCGAACTCGCCGCCGCCGCGGCACCCGACGGGCGCGCCGATGTCTACTCGCTCGGGCAAATCGCCGCCCACCTGCTCGCCGGCGCCCGAGCGGATTCACCCGGCCTCGACACCATCCTGAGCCGCGCCACCAATGCCGACCCGGCGCAGCGTTACCGGACGGCGGGCGAGCTGCTCGCCGCTCTGCAGGCGGCCCTTCCCGGGGCTGCAGCCACCCCGGCCGCGGCCGCCACCGCGCCGCAAGAAGAGGCGCAGCCCGAGACCGCTACACCCGCTTCCGGCCAGACGCCGCCGCCTCCCCCTCCCCGCGAAGGCATCCGCCAGTTCCTGGTGCAGATCCTCGCCGTCCTCACCGCCGTCATGGCCCTGCTGGACAAATCGCTGCATGCCGTCAACCTTCTCCGAAACCCGCTCATCGGCCTGGCAGTGGTCGCCGTCGGCGTAGGCGCCATGGTGCTCAGTGCCGGCTACGTGCTCGCTCGGCCACATACCTTCAACCGTAAGCAGCGCACTCTCGCCGGCGTTGGGCTGGCGGTCACCTTGCTTGCCGCTGCCGGCTGGGGCGGCTGGACCGTGTACGAGATGACGCGCCCGCCCAAGGGCCTCATCGTTCTCATCGCCGGCTTCGAACAGGCGCCCGGAGCCAAGAGCGTGGACTACGCCCGCCGCATCGAGTCGGGCCTCAGCCAAGCTCTCAAGGACCTGAAGGTCGAAGGCGTCTACGTAGAGCGGGTGAACGAGGTCTACTCCACCGGGGACGCTCGCGACAAAGCCGCCGCGCGCAAGGCTGCCGTCGTCATCTACGGTTGGTACGACGACGCCGGCGTCAATCCCAGCTTCGAGCTGGTGCGCAGCCCGCAGCAGTTCGCCCCCATCGTCAAGCAGGCGACCGTCGGCCTGGCCAGTCTGGACCGCCTCGAGCTCCGGGTAGACAAAGAGCTCCGAGAGATGAGCTACATTGCCGCTGCCACCATCGGCCTCGTCTACTACGCCGATGGTCAGGACGACCGCGCTCTGCCCTTCTTCGAGGCCGCCCTCGGCTCCGTTCCCGACGAGACCGTCCTCATGGGAAAGGACGCCATCCTACTCTACCGGGCCGCCTGCCAGTTCAACCGGCGCGCCTTCGCCGAGGCCGTGGCCTCACTGGAACAGGCTGTCGCCCTCAATCCCGACTTCTACGAGGCACACCAGAACCTCGCCATCGTCTACAACGCCAACTGCGACGTGGCCGGCGCCCTAGACGAGATCAACGAGGCCCTGCGCCTGCGCCCCGACAGCGCCGACGCTCACCACTTGCGCGGCCTGCTCCTCTCCGCCGATGGTCGCAATGAGGAAGCGGTTGCCGCCCTGGCGGAGGCGGCGCGACTGGCGCCCGAGGACAGCAGCATCCAGCTCTCCCTTGCCGGCGTCTATGGCCAACTCGGCCGCCAGGAAGAGGCCGAGGCTGCTTACCAACTGGCCGCTGACGCCACCGCTCCGGCCGAGTCCGACTCTGCCGCCGACATCCAGGCCATCGTGGCCCGCGCTGACGGGCTGTTGGGTCAAGGCGACCTCGATGGCGCCCTGGCTCTGTACCGGCAGGCCATATCGCGCGGCCAGGAACTGGGCCTCCGCCCCGATCGCTTGGCGTGGACGTACCGCTCCCTCGGGATGGCCTACTGGGAGGCGGAGAGCTGGGAGGAAATGATCGCCGCCTACTCCGAGGCGACCAAGCTCGATCCCGGCCTGCACAGCGACTACTCTACCCTGGGAATCGCTTACCAGCGCTTGGGGAACAGCGACCAAGCGGTGGCCGCGTTCGAGGCCGCCGTGGCGCTTCAGCCCTGCAACGCCAACACGCGAGACCTGCTGGCCGGGGCCTACGAGGCCCAAGGCCGCGTGGATGATGCCCTGGCCCAGTACCAGACATCGGTCGAGTATGACCCCGACGACTTCAGCGCCTGGAACGCCATTGGCATCATCCTGGAGGCCCAGGGACGCTCAGAGGAGGCCCGCGCGGCCTACGAGAAGGCCGCGGCCGGCGCGCGGGTTTGGCTGGAGAAGTCGCCGAACGATGCCGGCGTGGCCTACATGCTCGGCGCCATTCTCTACCTGCTCGAGGACTACGAAGGCGCGCGGGAGGCAGCCCAACAGGCGGTCTCGCTTAGCCCGGACGCAGCCTCGCATCACCTGCTGGCCGGCGCGCTTCTGTCGCTCGGTGACTACGCCGCCGCCGCCGCTGAGTTCGAGGAGGTGCTGGAGCTCGAGCCGCAACAGGCCTCCAGCTTGCTCGGCCGGGCCATGTCCTACGAGAACCTTGGCCATACTAACGAAGCCATCGCGGCTTACCGAGCCCTCATCGCTGTGGACCCGGCCTACTACAATCAGCTCGCCCTGGCCCGCCTATACGAAGCCAAGGGCGAGTTCGGTGCCGCCGCCGATTCCTATGAAGCCGCGCTGGCGGGGGCGCCTGCCGACAACCCCGATGATGGAACGATGCGGATCGCCCTCGCCGGTGCCCTGAGCAAGGCCTGCCGCCCCGAGGAGGCCATCGCCAAGCTGGGCCCGCCGCCCGCCGAAGACCCCACAATCACCCTTCAGTATCAGGCGACCCTGGCGGCCTTGCAGGAGGCCGACGGAGACACGGTTGCGGCGGCCGCCACTTACGCCGAGCTCGTGCAGGCCTACCCCGACCTGGCCCCGGCACACTACCTCCTCGCCTGGTTCGACTACCGCGAGGGCCGTCTGAAAGAGGCCGAGGCCTCCATGCGACAGGCGACCGAGCTCGCCCCGGCGTGGGCCTTCGCCTGGAGCGGCCTCGGCCAGATTCTCGACGTCCAGGGGCAGCTCGACGAGGCAGAGGAGGCGTACCAAACCGCTCTGGAGGCTATGCCCGACGACAGCAGCGCCTGGTTGGGCCTGGCCGCCATCGCCCTCCAGCGCGACGATGCCCAAGCGGCCCTGGAGTTCGCCCAGCAGGCGCTCGGCCATGAGCCGGGCTACTCGGCCGTCCTCCCCGACCCCACCAACGGCATGCTCGTCTCCAGCCACGTCTACCTGGGCTGGGCGTACGGCCACCTCGGGGAGGTCGAAGAGGCTGACCGGCATCTGGCGGAGGCCCTCCGGCTGGCCCAATCCGCCGCGGCAGCCATGCCCGATTACTCCCGCGCCACCCACCAGCTCGGGGTCGTGCTGTTGGCCGCGGGCCGGACGGACGAGGCAGAGCCCTACCTGGACGCCGCCATCCGCTGTGACGCTAGCATGGCCGCTGCCCGCACCCGTGCGGCGGAGCGCGTCCGTCTCCTGGCGCCCGCCGGCTAGCCGCCCCGCTCCGCCGCGCCGCGAACCAGCCGCAGAGCCAGGGGCAGTAGCAGCACGTTGGCCACGCCCAGCACCAGGAACGGCAAGCCGTCGCTTAAGTTGACCAGGAAGCCCCCGGCCTGCGTCCCCAGCAGCATGCCTCCGCTCCAGCCCAGATACAGCAGGCCCAGCATGCGTCCGTGTTCCCGTGAGGTGCAGGTCTCACGCACCAGCACCGGGTAGGCCACCGACAGGGCCCAAGCCAGCGTGATGCCGGTGATGCCGCAGACGAAGAGCCCCACCAAGCTGTGGGCGAAGACGGCCGTCAGGAGCGACGTCACCGCGATGCCCGCCACTAGGACCAGAAGCGGCTTGCGCCCTCCGTACCGGTCCATGAGCCTGCCGGCCACTAGCTGTCCGGCGGAAGCGAACACCAGGCTCAGGGTGGCATACACGGCCGAGTCGGACGGCCGCCCGGAGACGCGGAAGATGAGCAGGGGCATCAGCAGCTGTGCCGCGCCATAGTAGGTAGTCGGGATGGCCTGAAGTAGCAGAAGCATGAGCGACACCGGCCGCCGCGCCAGCCCGGCGTAGGTCGTCGGGTCCAACCCCGCCTCATCGCCGTGCTCAGACCGCCGGTCGGGGATGAGGAAGCTGAGGCTGAAGAAGACGGCTAGGCCCGCGATGATGGCCAGGCATCCGAGGTAGCGGAAACCAAGGTGGTCGATGATCGGGCCGGCGGCCAGGTTGCCCAACGCCCCACCGAGGGTCACGCCGGTGAAGATGATGGCGAAGGCCGTCCCCAGCCGGTGAGCGGGTATGAGGACCAGGGTGTAGGCCTGCCTCCCGAGGGTGTAGAGCCCGAGGGTGAAGCCCACGTAGGCCCACAGCAGCACCAACGCCCACGGCGACGCCAGCAGAAAAGCCGCCCCGACGATCGGCAGGCCGGAGGCACCCAGCGCCATGACCCGCTTGGCGCCGTACCTGTCCGCCAGCCCGCCGCCCACCAGCGCCGCCACCGCCCCGAACACAAGGCGGGTGGAGAGCAGGTTCGAGGTGAAAGTGGGCGAACGCCCCAGCGCCGCCTCCACGTAGACCGAGATGAGCGACTGCCCCGGCGCGATGGCGATCTGTCCCAGGAGGACGATGCCGGCCAGGACCACGAAGGGACGCACCCAGGTGCTCCGCCGGGCCCGCACGTGCCAGGAGGCAGACGGCCCGGCGGGTCGTTCGGCGGTAGACTCCGCTGTCGCAGGCTCAGGACTGGTCAAGACGCCTCCGGATGGTCGTCGGTGTCGTCACCGTCACCCCTTAGGTTCCCGCGGCACGCCGATCCCCGCCATGCGGCCGGCGGGTGGCCTCGGTATGACCGCCGGCGAGGGCGTGGGGCCGGCTGTAGGCGCGGCCGCTGAAGTGCCCGCCAGAATCCAAGGCGGAGCGCGGACACTGATCGACTGACCGGGCCGTTGACGAGTTCCTCACCGTCCCCTGCGGCGCCGGCGCCTCCTATCCCGTTGGCGGAGGCGGCGGTGGCGCTGCCGGTGCGGTTGTGCGGTGAATGCGGGACACGCGCCCCGGCGCTCATGTTAGGGTCCATCGCGCTAGCCTTCCCGATGGCTACCCGAAAGGCAACGCGGTGGCCGCCAGCATGACTGAGGAGCGTTGCCGGGCATGTTAGGGGAGGGCCCGCCGGCCGGTCAATGGCCCGGAGAGTGGTTCCATCGACCAGCCGGCATCACTCTCGATTCGAGCTACGCCGGGTTGAGGGCGCCTTCCGAGTGCCGGGCCCGCGTTACCACGAGGCCGATGCTGGCCAGCAGCACCGCGTCGAGCAGGGCCAGGAGGCCCAGCTGTGGGCCCACCTGAGCCCAGGAAGCACCGTTCTGCACGATGTCGACAACCGGCTGCAGCAGGTAGTAGGTAGGAAAGAGGCGACCTATCCAAGACGGAATCTCGGGGAACATGTGGATGAGCGCCGGAGCATAGAGCACGATTCCGCCCGCCTTCACTACGGAGAAGAGCGTGGTGATGTCGCGCACAAAGGCGCCCAGAAGAAGCCCGATCGCGGCCGCCATCACCGAGCCCAGCAGGAGCGCCAGGAAGAGCAGCACCGGCTCGCCGCCCCAGGCGCGGTTGAGCCAGAGGGTGATCATCGCCATGACGATACTGAGCGCCGCGCCCATGATCCCCTTCGCGACGAAGACCTCGCCCAGCGAAGCAGAGGAGGTGGTGAGCGCCCGCAACGTGCGCTTCTGCTTCTCCTCCACCAGGAGCGCCGCCGGCACCATGCTGCCCCCGAGCAGGATGGCCATCAGGATGAGGAGGGGAAGCAGACGCGCCTCCCAAGACAGACCGCTTGCCTCGCCCAGCGGCACGGTCACGATCTCCACCGGCGCCTCGTCGCCGGCCAGTTCCCTGACGAGGTCAGCCAGCGCGGCTCCCGCCACCGCCCGGTCCTTCATGCTGCTCTCGCCCCAGACGTAAGCAGTCAGCCGCGCGGACTCCGCCCCGGCCACCCGCTGGTCGAACTCGGCCGGGAGGATGACGCCCACATCTACCATGCCGTCGGCGGCGGCCTGGCGCAGCGCTGCGCCCGACTGATACGCCTTCACTTCCAGCGAGCCGCGTTCCTGCGCCAGCACCGGCAGGCGCGAAGCACCCTCGTCCACCAGCCCCAGCCTCGCCTTGCCGGAGAACACAGTGCCGAAGAGCAGGGAGACCAGCACGGTGAGAGCTACCGGCATCACCACGGCAAAAACGAACATGATGTTGCGCCAACCCAGGCGAACTTCCTTCTGCAGCAGAGTACCGATTCGCCGCCCGCTCATGCGAACCTCCTCCGGAGCGCCGCCATACCGAGGGCCAGAAACAGCACCGCGAACCCAAGCGTCATCGCCAAGCTGCCGGCCACGTCCGCCCAGCCGGCTCCATAGTTCACCACCCGGTGCACCGCATCGGCGACGTAGTGCGACGGGACCACGCGCACCCATCGGCTCACCAACCCGGGCAGCAGAATGGCCATGCCCGGAACGGCGAGCAGTATCAGGAGCAGAACCCCCCAGCCGAGCACGGACATCATGTCCCTGGCCACCGAGGCCAGGAGGAACGCCAGGCCGGTAACCATCACTGCCCCCAGCAACAGCACCGCCAGTATCAGCAGCGGCTGACGCATAAGCCCGCCCGTCACCAGCATGAGCACGGCCGCCTGCACGAACGCCAGCATGGTGCCGGTGATGCCCTTGGCCAGGAACAGCTCCGGCACCCGCATGGGCGTTACGAACAGGGCCCGCAGTGTGCCCGACTCCACCTCTGAGGTGATCAGGCTGGCCAGGCCGAGCGTCTCCATCAGCAGGACGAACACGGCCAGGAGCGGCAGCATGCGGTTGCGCGGCGCCACCGGCTCGGC